>Ga0209702_10001683_pt1 | contig 41223 bp, 47 predicted proteins | sample FRY01_FD_187210 | JGI IMG/M metagenome (GOLD analysis project Ga0209702, IMG submission 187210) | Freshwater microbial communities from Lake Fryxell liftoff mats and glacier meltwater in Antarctica - FRY-01 (SPAdes) (version 2) | ecosystem: Environmental > Aquatic > Freshwater > Ice > Glacier...
TACATGATGCCGTGGTGTTAACCAGCAAAGTCATGTTGGGTGCTGGCTTAGTAGCTTTAGGTTCTGGGGTCCGTTGGAAATCAATTCGGGCAATAGGTCCACGACCAATGCTGATGGGCTTGATCGCTTGGGTGATTGTTGCTGGGGTAGCGCTAGTAGCGGTTAGAATTACTGGAATTTGAAAGATACCCCCGGGGGTGTGATACTTTTCCTTAGTCGTTGTTCTTGGGAGATTTACAAATGTGCTCACCGGTTACTTGCAATCTGTGTCAGAAAACAACCTGGTCCGGCTGCGGTGAACATATTGAAGAGGCATTAGCCGGAGTTCCGGAACAAGATCGTTGTAAGTGCTAACCAAATAATGGCAACCAAAAATCGCTCATATTTTAGGCGGTGACGATCAAATTGCGGCCAGTCCGAAGGAGTGCATTGTTGGGGCAAAATTGCCTGTCCACGATTTGAGACGGGTCAATTACGGAACAGCAGGTGGGATTTACGGGGGAAAATGGTGAAAATTTGCTGAATCGTGACCTTATTGTTATCGATAAATCCTATCAATTGAGCCTGCTTAAGCGTACATTTCCCTCGTCCAAAGGTATTTGACCCCTCAAATTCCAATGACCTTCGAAGGCTCAATTTAAGAGAAAAGGACAATAATGTCAGACCTAAAAAGTGGCATTTCCCGCCGTTCAGTACTTAAGGGTGCTGCAATTGGTGGTATCGGAATAGCAGCAGGTGGATCACTTCTAGCTGGTTGCGGATCAAAGGCAACGGGACCGCTGGCATACGGAGCACGCTCTGTTGATACCGGCCCAACAGCACAGAATGAAGCTTTGATCGCTGCTTACACCGCAAAGACCGAAAATGAAGTTAACTACAACGCAACTGAATCCAATGCATTCCAAAACAACCTCTCACAATATCTACAGGGAACACCTGACGATACTTTTGAGTGGATGGCTGGATATCGCATGCAGTTCTTTGCAGAGCAAGGTCTGCTCGCAGATCTAACACCTGTGTGGGACACGATCGGTGATCAGTACGACGAGAGCTACAAGATTGCTTCAACTGGTCTTGATGGCAAGCAGTACTTTGTTCCAAAGTCTTGGTACCCATGGGGTTTGCACTTCCGTAAGTCAATGTTTGCTGACTTGGGATTGAATGCAGACAACGTTACAAACTGGGATGAATATCTAAAGATGCTTGATGGAATGAAGAAGAAGGGTCTTGTTGGTTTTGCTGCCGGAGATAAGGGCGGCTGGGAAGCAATGGGAACATTTGACATTCTTAACGCACGTATCAACGGATACCAGTTCCACGTAGATCTTTTGGCAGGCCGCGAGAAGTGGACTGATGCAAAGGTTACTGAAGTATTTAGGCACTGGGAGATGTTGGTTCCATACATGAATCCAAATGTGCTAGATCTCGAGTGGGATGGAGCCATGCAGCTTCTGCTACAGAAGAAGGCTGGTTCAATGCTTATGGGTTCATGGTTTGGTGGAAACTTCAAGGAGCAGTCAGAAGCTGACTACGCCGATCTATCAATCATGCCGTTCCCAGAAATCAATCCAGCGTACGGCCGCGACACTGTTGATGCGCCAATCGATGGTTGGTGTGTAGCTGCAAACGGAACAAATAACGAGGGCGGAGCAGACTTCCTAGCTTTCGCTGGCGATATCGAAGGCGTCAACGCAACTCTTGCTGCCAAGGATGCAAAGGGCGCACTTATCCCAATGACATCTGCCAACAAGGGCCAGGACACATCTTCCTACGATGCATTCCAAAAGGAGCAGCTTGCTGTTATGGCAGAAGCCAAGTACATCACTCAGTTCCTTGATCGCGATACTCGTCCAGACTTTGCCGGCCCAGTTGTTGGTCCTGCTATTCAGTCATGGTTTAAGAATCCTAAGGATGTCGCAAAGATCCAAGACACCCTGCAAGCACAATGGGATGCACTTCCACCTCTAGCTTAATTTAGAAATAAATTAACAAAAAATTAAGTAATCAATCCAATAAACGATTGATCTAGAGATAGGGTTAAAAGTATGAGCTCGACGACGAAGAACAAAACCAAAGTTCCTCGTCGTCGAGCCTTTTCCAAGGCAGATCGCACAACGCTTAGCGCATTTGTAGGCATTCCACTTTTCTTTCACCTATTACTTGTATGGATTCCAGCGGTTCTAACAATTTTGCTTTCATTTACTTACTGGTCTGGTATTTCAATTAGCCGCATAAGATGGGCGGGCCTGGCAAACTATAAGAATATTTTCTTTGATACTCCTGCATTCTGGGAAGCGTTAAAAAACAACACTGTTTGGCTGGGTTGGTTTGGCTTAATCGCTACACCGATTGGAATTTTACTGGCTTATCAAATCGATCGCCAGATCCGCGGACACAAATTTTATGAAACTGCCTACTATCTGCCTGTTGTTTTATCACTTGCGGTAACTGGAATCATTTGGAACTTCTTGCTCCGACCAGATGGCTTTGTAAACGGTCTGCTTGGACGAGATATTGACAATGCAATCTCCTTTTTCGGAAATTACGACATTAATCTTTATGTCATTTTGACGATCGCTTCGTGGCGCCATATCGGCTACATCATGCTGCTTTATTTAGCTGGACTGAAGTCGGTAGATGCCGCGTTACGTGAGGCTTCCGCACTTGATGGTGCCACCGAGTGGCAAACCTTCAAAAAGGTTGTTTTTCCTTCCATGAAGCCGGTAAATGTGATTGTTATTGTTATTACGATGATCGAATCCCTTCGCGCATTTGATATTGTCTACATTATTTATGGCTCATCGGCCGGCTTCCCGATTCTAGGAACCTTGGTATTTCAGAATATTGCCGGCGAAGGTGCGTCAATGAAGGGTGCGGCGTATGCGACTATTCTCTTTGTGCTTTCCATCGGACCGATCATCGCTTACCTGCGGACAACCTTTAAGAGTGATGTCCAATGAGCATCGATCTAAATCTGCAAGCTGCGGCTACTAAGTACAAGAACAAGCAGAAAGTTAAAGATCGTTTTATCTCTGCCCTGATTGGTGTTTTTGCAATTGTTTGGATCTTTCCAATTGTCTGGACGATTTGGACCTCGCTTCGCCCATACAAGGATGTACGCGCCAACGGTGTTTTCTCAATGCCAAAGAGTTTAAACCTGCAAAACTATGCAGATGCAATTTCTCGGATGGAACTTCCGCTGTACTTTGCTAATACTTTTGCAATCACAATCCCTGCGGTGTTCTTAACCTTATTTTTTGGCTCACTCATTGCCTTCGTAGTTAGTCGTTACTCTTTTAAGTGGAATGTTTCGCTACTTTTATTGTTTACTGCAGGTAACTTACTGCCAGCGCAGTTAGTATTTATTCCAGTTTTCAAGATGTATATCACGCTTGGAAAAGCGCTTGGCATACCAAGACTTTTGTATGACTCACCATGGGGCGTAGTTTTGATTCACGTTGCTTTCCAAATGGGCTTTGCCACATTTGTTTTATCTAGTTATATGAAGACTGTTCCAAAAGAGATTAGTGAATCAGCGATGGTTGATGGCGCCAGCGTTTATGTACACTACACAAAGGTGATGTTGCCTTTACTTCGTCCGGCTCTGGCCTCACTTGCAGTATTGATGACAACCTGGATTTATAACGACTTCTTCTGGGCGCTGGTGCTTATGTCCACCGATTCAAAGCGCCCAATCACCTCTGCTTTAGGTCGTTTACAAGGCGAGTTTGTGACCGATTACAACCTCTTAGCAGCAGGTGCGGCTATTGCGGCGCTGCCAACCCTAATTGTGTTCTTTGTGCTGCGTAAGCAGTTTGTTTCGGGCTTAACACTCGGCTCTACTAAGGGTTAATGATGAAAGCAATTCAGATCACGGAATTTGGTGGCCCAGATGTCATGCACCTAGTTGACCTGCCAGATCCAATTGCCAGTGAAGGTCAAGAGTTAATAACTGTGTCGGCCATCGGAATTAACTATGCCGACACTCATCAAACGGAAAACTCATATCTTTCTCCGCAAAAACTTCCGCTAGTTCCAGGAATTGAAGTTGTTGGTACTACAGCGGGTGGAGTTCGCGTGTTGGCACCGGTTGACGGTGGGGGATATGCGCAAAAAGCTGTGTCTTATTCGGCAGCAATGATTCCAATTCCAGATGGTGTCACCGATGAACAAGCATTATGCATGATGGTGCAGGGCTCAACCGCGTGGCATATTTTAAAAACAGTTGGTCACCTGAAGGCTGGTGAAACCGTTGTTATTCACGCCGCCGCCGGTGGTGTTGGCACGATTGCAATTCAATTAGCAAAACTGTGGGGGGCAAAAGTAATTGCGGTCGCTTCCTCCGTTGGTAAGCGCGCACTTGCTACTTCACTAGGTGCCGACGCCGTTGTTGAAGCAACCCATGAAAATTTAGGTGATGCGATCAAAGCCGCTAATGGCGGCAAGCCGGTAAATCTTGTACTGGAAATGGTTGGCGGCAAAACCTTTGATGACAGCCTGGAAATCCTCCTACCATTTGGGCGCTTAATCACTTACGGAATGGCTTCTCGGGTCGCCCCATCAATGATTCAACCAGCATCCTTAATGGGTGGCAGCAAAACAATTACTGGGTTTTGGTTGGCGCATTGCTTTGGTAAGAAAGAGTTAATGAATGATGTTATTGAGCAGTTGTTTACCCTGGTTCAGGAGGAGGAGTTAAAGCCAGTTATCGGTTTTACCTTCCCACTGAGTCAAGTCGCCCAAGCACACAAGGCGATGCTCGCCCGCGAAACTTCCGGAAAGATCACGCTAGATCCGAAGGGGTAAAGGGCGAGGATTTTTGCATTCCTCTTTATAGGAGGTATTCTCTGCACTCGACCAAAGGTTCAAAATATTTAGCGCCCCCCTAGCTCAGTTGGTAGAGCGCTTCCATGGTAAGGAAGAGGTCACCGGTCCGATTCCGGTGGGGGGCTCGAAAAGAGGTTCTTCACCAAGAAGTACTTATCTTTTAACGCACTTACCCTTGGCGGGGTAGCTCAGCTTGGTAGAGCAAGCGGCTCATAATCGCTGTGTCGTGGGTTCAAATCCCGCCTCCGCTACCAGTTCTAGCTGCGTGAATTTCGCTCAGATTTCGCGCTAAGTGGTGGCTCGGGTAACCTAGGCCCCTCAACAATCAATATAAGGAGTAAGACCATGGCAAGCAAGAGTTCGGACGTTCGTCCAAAGATCACCATGGCATGCGTTGATTGCAAAGAGCGTAACTACATCACCAAGAAGAATCGCCGTAACGATCCAGATCGGATGGAACTCAAGAAGTTCTGTCCACGCTGCAAGTCTTCCACTCTTCACCGCGAAACTCGCTAATGCTTAATCCCGATTCGGTCGGGCGCACCTTTGCCGGTGCAGAGTCGGTAAATGTTTCGCAGGATCAAATTGATGCCTTTTGCGCACTTCTTCAAGAAAGTGATATGTCGGTTGCGCCACCAACATTTTCGATTCGCATAACACTGGCCCAATCACAAGCAATATTATCCAAACCAGAAATTGGTTTGGACTGGACGCGATTAGTTCATGGAGATCAAAAATTTGAGATCAATCGCCCAATTGTTGCGGGGGATTCTTTCAGGTGCTCATCAACTATTGAAAACTACAAAGTGGTGGCCGGTAATGAAATTGTTTCAGTACGTTCCGATCTATATTCCGGAAACGAAGTTGTTGTTTCTACCTGGTCCACTTTGGTGGTGCGCGCATGATCGAGGTTGGTACCGTGCTTGCCGAAGAAGTTTTCTATCTAGACCGTGCCCTTTTGCGAGAGTATGCCGATGCCAGCGGGGATCAAAATCCAATTCACCAAAATGAAGAGTTTGCGGTCTCTGTTGGTTTGCCAAATGTGATTGCTCACGGAATGCTGACAATGGCCCTAGTTGGAAAGTTTGTTTCGGACTGGGCCGGTGGATCAGCTGCCGTTAAGGAGTTTTCAGCGCGATTTGTAAAGCCAGTCATCGTGCCCAAAGATCAAAAGGTAGATCTCACCGTCTCCGCACGGGTTTCCGAAGTTGCTGGTGACCGGATAAAGCTAGATATCAGCGCTACTTCAGCTGGGATAAAAGTTTTGGGTATGAGTAAAGCGGTCGTAGTGAAAAGTGAAAACAAGTAAGTGAGTGTTCCAGATTCAGTAACTGCACTTGCGCAAGCACGAATGGATGCCCGGGCCGCTAAAGATTTCGCCTTGTCTGATAGGTATCGTGACCAACTACTGCAATTAGGGTATGAAGTAATCGATGTTGCGGGCGGCTACGAATTACGTGCCAAGCAGCCTTACTTAACGCTTGCCTACCCACGCGATATCCGACCAATTGAGTTAGAAAAAGAGCTTACGGTGGGTTTGATAGTCGATGGATTCACTGATGATGCGCTCGCAACCATAAAAACAATTAAGGAAAATAGTGATTGCGGCCTCGTTATTATTGCAATCGGTGATGCCGGAGCTTTGTTTACCCAGATGGACAAGCGCACATATTTGATTTCAGTAAACCCAGGCGCGGCTTGGGGAGATTGCGCAAATGTTTTTCTAGAAAAGGTGAAAAGCAAATATGTCGTAGTTATGGATCCATCAACACGTTTTCTGGGCGATGCAATTACCCCAGTAATTTCCGAACTTGATAAGGGAGAGTACGTTGCCGTTGGCTGGCGCGGCGGATTGGTCAATACTGAAGATGATTGGCGAAGTGTCGATGACAAAGGCGTCGGGGAGGTTGATGTGCTCTTTTCTTACTTTATGGCCTTCAATCGGGAAGCAATGATTGAAGTTGGCGGATTTAATCCTAGGGCTTTGTACTATCGAAATGCTGACATGGAGTACTCACTTAAGATTCGCCAAGCCGGCGGTAAGTTACTGCAAATGGATCTGCCATTAGAACAAGTGCGCCATCACGGTTATTACGATGTTGAGCCGGAGTTTCGAGAGCTGCAATCAAAGAAGAATTACGACCGGATTCTGGCTAAGTACCGAGGTAAAAGCGCAATTTTGTCTCCTCGCAGGTAATCTTGCGGCATGACCGAGTTATCCCAATTCACCAGCTTGCGCGTGGGTGGTCCGGCTCAGAAAATCGTGCAAGTAGCGACCGAAGCCGAAATCATCGCGGCCATCGAAGCGGCCGGGGATTCACCTATTTTGATCATGGGTGGTGGCACAAATGTTTTGATCTCAGATAGTGGTTTTGCGGGAACAGTTATCCGAATCTCAAATAACTCGGTCAAATCAGAGGTTGATGCCTGCACCGGTGCCACCTTAACAATTGGCGCCGGTGAAGATTGGGATATTTTTGTTTCAACAACGATAGAGCGGGGTTTTGCGGGCCTGGAAACCCTCAGTGGAATTCCGGGAACAGTTGGAGCTACACCCATCCAAAATATTGGTGCATATGGTCATGAAGTCGCCGAATTCATCACTCGAGTTCGCACCTATGATCGGCAAGAAAAGTGTGTAAGAACTTTCACCAACAGTGAGTGCGAATTCTCTTATAGAAATTCACATTTCAAATCTCACCCTGGGCGCTACGTTGTTCTCGATGTTCAGTTTCAGATTCGACGTGGTGAAATGAGTGATCCGATTACTTATTTAGAGCTTGCTAAAAAGCTTGGAGTTGCGCCAGGGGATAAAGCCTCAGTGATTGCTACCCGAGAAGCGGTGCTAGAACTTCGCGCAAGTAAGGGAATGTTACTAAAAGCTGATGATAAGGATTCCTGGTCCGCTGGATCATTTTTTACCAACCCAATAATTTCGCAACAAGCAGCTGATGCCCTTCCTAACGCTGCGCCTAAGTGGCCGCTAAATGATGGTCGGGTAAAAGTTTCGGCAGCGTGGTTAATCGAAAATTCTGGAATACATAAAGGTGATGAGATTGGTGGGGCTCGTATCTCCACAAAACATGTTTTAGCTTTATCAAATTCAGGAAGTGCCACCGCGACTGAGATAGCCCAATTAGCTACAAGAGCACGTAATCATGTCAAGGAAACATTTGGAATTACCCTGGAGTCAGAAGTAAACCTGGTCGGAATAGAGATTTAACCTTCAGTTAAAAGCTGCTTAATTCTTCCAATTCCTTCAACAATATCGGCATCACTTGTTGCATATGAGAAACGTAAATAGCCAGATGGGCCAAAAGCTTCGCCTGGTACTGCGGCAACTTCAACCTCTTCTAAAAGAATGGTAGCTAATTGCGCTGAAGTGGTTGGAGTTTTACCTCGGATACTCTTTCCAAGTGCACCCTTAACCGATGGGTATACATAAAAGGCACCCGTTGGTGTTGGGCATTCAAATCCGGGAACTTCATTGAGTAAACCAACAATTAACTTACGACGACGATTAAAAGCCTCACCCATCGCGTGCACTGCATCAAGATTTCCAGTCACCGCAGCAATTGCGGCTCGCTGAGAAACATTTGAAACATTTGATGTTAGGTGTGACTGCAAATTAGTTGCAGCTTTTATAACATCCTTGGGGCCAATCATCCAACCTACACGCCAACCCGTCATTGCATAAGTTTTTGCAACACCGTTAATGATAATGCAGGTATCAGCAAGCGCCGGAACCAAAACTGGAAGCGATGGAGCAGTAGCACCGTCATACAAAAGATGCTCGTAAATTTCATCGGTGATTACCCAGATATTATTTTTCACTGCCCATTCACCGATCTCTTTTACTTGCTCACGTGAATAGACCGAACCTGTTGGGTTTGATGGTGAACAAAAAAGCAAAACCTTTGTCTTAGGGGTACGAGCAGCTTCTAATTGCGCAACCGAAACTAAATAGTTTTGTGTCTCATCCGCAAAAACTTCAACAATGATGCCCCCGGCTAACTTCACGCATTCGGGATAGGTAGTCCAATATGGAGATGGCAACAAAACTTCATCACCAGGGTCAACAATTGTTGCAAACGCTTGGTATACCGATTGCTTTCCGCCATTAGTAACTAATACCTGATCGACCGTAACTTCGTAATTGCTATCCCGATTTGTCTTTGCAACGATCGCTTCGCGCAGTTCTGGCAAACCAGGTGTTGGGGTGTAGCGATGATTTGCTACCACCCTGGTCGCGGCAGCGGCGGCTTCAACAATATAATCAGGTGTTGGAAAATCAGGTTCACCTGCACCAAAACCAATAACTGGGCGCCCTGCGGCTTTGAGCGCTTTCGCCTTTGCATCAACGGCCAAAGTGGCTGATTCGGCAATAGCTGCAATTCGGGCAGAGATTCGTGGAGTCATGGCCCCAAGTCTGCCGTATTTTAGGCGTGAGTTAGACCTGAACCCCACCTTGCCTCTACACTTCGACGCTCACGAGGGTTTGCTTTTCCGTATGGTTTTGCCATGCTCTCGCGAAGGGCAGTAGCTCAATTGGCTAGAGTTGCCGTCTCCAAAGCGGCCGGTTGGGGGTTCGAGTCCCTCCTGCCCTGCAAGAAGAAGTACTGCACTAACTCGCTTCAGCGCGAACTAAAGTCAATGAAAGGAACAACGATGACAGAGTCAGTTGAACAAGTAACCGAGAAGCTCGGTTTATTTGGGCGCGTTGGCCTTTTCTATCGCCAAGTAGTTTCTGAACTTCGCAAGGTTGTATGGCCAACACGCAAGCAGCTAACCACCTACACGGCGGTTGTTCTTGTGTTTGTAACTTTTGTTATCGCAGTTGTTTCCCTGATCGACCTGGTACTTACCAGAATCGTCTTCTGGGTATTTGGATAAAGGGAAAACAATGACCGAAGCACAAAATGTAGAAACACAGAAAGAAGATGCATTCGAAGCAGCGCTTGCGGCTAATGCCACCGAGATCGCAACTCCGGTAGTTGAAGAGATTGTGGAAGTTCCAGTTGCAACTATTGATGCTGAACTTGCGCTGGCCTCGGATGAAGATGGCGACATCGAATCAGATGAGAATGATCCAAACGCCGAATTTCGTCGCACATTACGAACCGCCCTCGGCGATTGGTATGTAGTTCACTCTTACGCGGGTTACGAGAAGAAGGTAAAGGGTAATCTTCACAATCGGATCGCTTCTTTAAACATGGAGGATTACATCTTCCAGATTGAAGTACCTGAAGAAGAGGTAAAGGAACTCAAAAACGGCCAGTTCAAGATGGTTAAGCGCAACATCTATCCAGGTTATGTTCTGGTTCGGATGGATTTAACAGATGAGTCTTGGTCTGCAGTCCGTAACACTCCTGGTGTTACCGGATTTGTGGGCAACGCGCATCACCCATCTCCACTCAGCATGGTTGAGGTGGAAAAGATTCTTGCGCCGCGTCCAGTTAAGAAGTCGGACAAGGATCAAATCCGAGTCATCGATTTTGAAGTTGGCGAATCAGTAACCGTTATGGACGGCCCTTTTGCAACGTTGCCAGCATCGATCTCAGAGATCATGCCAGAGCAAGCAAGGCTCAAGGTTCTAGTTTCGATCTTTGGTCGTGAAACACCGGTAGAACTCTCATTTGCGCAAGTACAGAAGCTGTAACTTTAAAGAAAACTAAGAAAAAGAGGAATAGAAATGGCACCAAAGAAGAAAATAAGCGGCTTCATCAAGTTGCAGATTCAAGCTGGCGCAGCAACGCCTGCCCCGCCAGTTGGTCCTGCGCTCGGTCAGCATGGTGTCAACATCATGGAGTTTGTGAAGCAATATAACGAAGTAACAGCATCACAAAAGGGACAGATCATTCCAGTTGAGATCACCGTGTACGAAGATCGCTCATTTACTTTCGTAACCAAGACAGCTCCGGCATCACGTTTGATCCTGAAGGCTGCTGGTGTCGAAAAGGGATCAGCTGTTCCGCACAAGACGAAGGTTGCAAACATCACTATGGAACAGGTCAAGGAAATCGCAACCGCAAAGATGTCTGATCTCAATGCAAATGACATCGATGCAGCTGCGAAGATCATTGCGGGTACAGCTCGCTCAATGGGAATCACAGTCAACGGTTAATATTTTTTCAGTTTAATAAATTTCTTATCGCCATAGGGGTGATGAGATGTGGGAGGAGCTCGCTGCTCCGTTAACCACAACCACTAACTTCAAGAATTCTGAAAAGAAGAGCTTGAAAGAAAAGATAGAGGATGAAATGAAGCGCTCAAAAGGATATTTAGCGGCAGCTGAAAAGGTAAAGAAGGATCACCTATACACACCGCTTGAGGCCGTAACACTGGCCAAAGAGACATCAACAGTTAAGTACAACGCATCGGTAGAAGTTGCGCTAGTACTTGGAGTTGACCCGAAGAAGGCTGACCAAGCAATCCGTTCCACCGTCAACCTGCCACACGGAACTGGTAAGACGGCTCGTGTTTTGGTTTTCGCGAACGGCGCAAATGCTGATGCAGCTCGCGCTGCGGGTGCAGATATTGTCGGTGGCGATGAACTAATTGAAGAGGTTTCAAAGGGTCGGCTTGATTATGACGCAGTTGTTGCCACGCCAGATCTAATGGGTAAGGTCGGTCGGCTTGGAAAGGTTCTAGGACCGCGTGGCTTGATGCCAAATCCAAAGACCGGAACAGTGACAACCGATGTAGCTAAAGCAGTTACCGATATCAAGGGTGGAAAGATTGAGTTCCGCGTTGATAAGAACTCAAACCTGCACTTCCTAATCGGTAAGGTTTCATTTACCGCTGAACAACTTGCGGAAAACTACGCAGCAGCCATGGAAGAAGTTATTCGGGCAAAGCCAAACTCTTCCAAGGGACGCTATATTCAAAAGGCAGTAGTTTCAACAACTATGGGTCCCGGAATCTCGATTGATCCAAACCTAGTTCGCGAACCATCAGTTAACCAATAGGAATTGCGAAAGGGCCCCCGGTGATCTGACCGGGGGCCTTTTTATTTCGCTTCCACTTCTGCAACCAACTCCTACACTTCGCTTATGGCAACAATAATTGAAACTGCTCCGCTGGTTCTCGATGTCGGCGTAGTGCTTATAGTTGCCGCAACAATGGGTTTTGCGGCGCGAAAAATAGGTCTACCTTCGGTAATTGGGTATTTAGTAACTGGCCTATTAGTCTCTCCGTTCACACCTGGTTTTGTGGCAGATAAAAATCAACTTGCATTACTTGCAGATATCGGCGTTGTCCTTCTCTTGTTCGAAGTTGGTATAGAAATTGATTTACGTCGAATCAGCCGGGAACAAAAAGCACTTTTATGGGGAGTTCCCATTCAAGTGGCAATTGGAGTATTAATAGGCACGCCAATCTTTTTATGGTTAGGAGTACCTATTCTTGGTGCCTTACTGCTTTCAGTTTCAATTGCGATGTCATCCAGTGTTGTAATTGTGAATATAACTAGAAGTCCAAGACGTACAACAGATGCAGCTACCGAAGAAGCCTTATTGGGTTGGTCGGTATTACAAGATATTGTAGGAGTGACTATAGCGGCGATTATTTGGACCTTGTTTGGTGAAAGTGACAAGTCAGTACCAGTTGCAATCGGCGGCTTGTTTGGTTTTGCTGCCATTGCTATTGCGGCATCCAAACTATTACCCAAATTACTGGCCTTAGTTCGATGGGAGAAAGACTTATTTCTCATTTATTCAGTGTCAATTGGATTAGTTCTTGCCTCCGCCGGCACCGTATTTTTTGATATTCCAATGGCACTGGCAGGTTTTATCGCTGGCCTGGCAATCAATATAAGCCAAGATACCGAAGATGTTAGAAAAGCGATTCTGCCATTTCGTGATTTATTTGCTGTTCTATTTTTCGTAGTAATTGGTTCTTTAATTGAACCGGCACAAATCGGTAAGGCGTGGCCTTTTGCACTTTTAATCCTTGTGCTCATGGTGTTGTTGAAGACCCTACCTACGGCCTTACTTGCAAGAGTTGGAAAGATGAAGGTCAGGCCAACGCAGTTTGCGATAGGCATTAGTCAAATTGGCGAGTTCTCTTTCGTACTTGGAAGCCTGGCGTATTCGCAGGGTGCGCTTACGCAGGCCCAGTACACCGGCGTTCTTCTCGCAGTTGTCCTGTCTATCATGGGCTCGACTTTGGCGGTCCGTCGAGCTCCGCGCGGAAAGGGTAAAATTTGACCTTAAAGGTGCCCTCCCTTAGCCTTAACTCATAACCAAAGACCGCAGGTTTAGCTCAACCGCAAGGTAGTTCTAAATAAATGAGGAAATCTCAGCCCGCGTAGGTGTTCACGTAAATCCGTGCGCGTCTACGCGTTACGGATTTTTTTATTTCCTGCGCTCACCAATGAAACAGGAAAGGTGAACCATATGGCTCGCCCAGATAAGACAAAAGCGGTTGCTGAACTTGCGGAGGATTTCCGTACAGCTAATGCGACAGTACTAACTGAATATCGTGGGCTTTCTGTGACATCAATGAAGGCACTTCGTCGTGCCCTTGGTGAAACAACCAAGTACTCAGTAGTCAAGAACACTCTTACCAAGATTGCGGCAAAGGATGCTGGAGTAGAGATCGCAGATGATCTTCTTACCGGTCCATCTGCTGTTGCATTCATCAAGGGTGATCCAATTAATGCCGCAAAGAGTTTGCGTGATTTTGCAAAGGAAAATCCATTCCTAGTTATTAAGGGTGGTTTCTACGAAGGCAAGCCGGTTACCAAAGAAGAGATCATGCAGCTCGCAAACCTCGAGTCTCGTGAAGTTCTATTGGCAAAGCTTGCTGGCGCAATGAAGGGATCGCTTGCTAAGGCAGCGCGAGTATTTGATGCACTTCGTATCAAGCGCGAAGAGGAGCAAGGGACTCCGGCTGTGTCCGTGTCCGAACCAACAGCGAACGATGCTGTGTCCGAGGTTCCAGATCAAGCACCAACTACAGATGTTGTGGTTGAAGCCGAATCACCAGTAGTAGCACCAGAAGAATTAACACCATCAACAGAAGAGAAGGAATAACGAATATGACAAAGCTCAACACAGAAGACCTATTGGCGCAGTTTAAAGAAATGACATTGGTCGAGCTCTCAGAGTTCGTTAAGTCATTTGAAACTGAGTTTGATGTAACTGCTGCAGCTCCAGTAGCAGCTGCAGCTGCAGGTGGCGCAGTAGGTGGCGCAGAAGAAGCAGCCCAAGATGAGTTCACCGTTACTTTGGAAGCGACTGGTCCGCAGAAGATTGCTGTGATCAAGGAAGTTCGCGGACTGAATTCAAGCCTAGGCTTGAAAGAGGCGAAGGATCTTGTGGATGCAACTCCAACAGTCCTGCTAGAGAAGGTAAGCAAAGAGGTTGCCGACAAGGCAAAGGCGGCACTAGAGGCAGCTGGCGCAACAGTTTCCGTCAAGTAATTCAAGCTCAAAAACCCCGTCTGGCGCGCTGCCAGGCGGGGTTTCTTGTGCACATTTTTCGGAAATTGCATGACAAACCTCTCGCTTAGGAGTATAAGCGTTCGGTTGGACAGAGCAAGATCGAGTCGGTACTCTTCACCTTCACACAAATTTCTATGGTCAGGGCATATAGCGGCTGAGACCTAATAGTTGTGCGTTCCCGCATCTTGTCTGAAAGGACATCTCTTGGCCGCATCTAAGAAAATCTCCGTAGCACCTCGTCGAGTTTCATTCGCAAAGATCCGTGAACCCCTAGAAGTTCCTAACCTATTAGCGCTGCAGGTTGAAAGCGTTGATTGGTTGTTAGGTAACGATGCCTGGCGTGCACGCATCGCAGCTTCCGGTTCAATGAATCGCGGAGAGATCCCAACAACTTCTGGTCTAGAAGAAATCTTTGAAGAGATTTCTCCGATCGAAGATTTCCAGGGAACTATGTCTCTCTCATTCCGTGATCACCGATTCGAGCCACCTAAGTACTCAATTGCTGAGTGCAAAGAGCGCGACATGACCTACTCACGACCTCTGTTTCTTACGGCAGAGTTCACTAACAATGTAACTGGCGAAATTAAATCGCAGACAGTTTTCATGGGTGACTTCCCAGTGATGACGGCTCGTGGAACATTTGTTATTAACGGAACCGAACGCGTTGTTGTTTCGCAGTTAGTGCGCTCACCTGGTGTGTACTTCGAACGCACAATTGAAAAGGCGTCGGATAAAGATGTCTTTACGGCAAAGGTAATTCCTTCGCGCGGTGCTTGGATTGAGTTTGAAGTTGATAAGAAGGATCTCGTAGGCGTTCGTATTGATCGAAAGCGTAAGCAATCGGTAACAGTTTTCTTGAAGGCACTTGGCTGGACCGAGGAACAAATTTTGGAAGAGTTTGGCGAGTTTGAATCAATCCGGGCAACTCTTGAAAAAGACAATGTTAAGACCCAAGATGAAGCGTTGCTAGATATCTATCGCAAGCTTCGTCCAGGTGAGCCACCAACAAAGGAAGCTGCCCAAAACCTGATCGAAAATCTTTACTTCAACCCAAAGCGATACGACCTGGCCAAGGTTGGTCGCTTCAAGGTTAATAAGAAGCTTGGCCTTGACCTAGAGCTTTCATCTTCCATACTCACTATTTCGGACATCGTTGCGACCTTGCGCTACTTGGTAGCACTTCACCGCGGCGATCTATTGATGGAGTACGGCCGCGAAGTTCGCGTTGAAAAAGATGACATCGATCACTTCGGTAACCGTCGTCTTCGTACAGTTGGTGAATTGATTCAGAATCAGGTTCGCATCGGTTTGTCTCGAATGGAGCGGGTTGTTCGCGAACGTATGACAACTCAAGATGTTGAGGCGATTACACCTCAGACTTTGATCAACATTCGTCCAGTAGTTGCATCAATTAAAGAGTTCTTTGGAACTTCACAATTGTCACAGTTCATGGACCAAACAAATCCATTGTCCGGACTTACTCACAAGCGTCGTCTTTCCGCCCTTGGACCTGGTGGTCTTTCCCGTGACCGTGCTGGTTTTGAAGTGCGTGACGTTCACCCATCTCACTACGGACGTATGTGTCCAATTGAAACTCCAGAAGGACCGAACATCGGTCTGATCGGTTCGCTTGCCACATATGGTCGCGTAACTGCTTTTGGATTTATTGAGACGCCTTACCGCAAAGTGCTTAAGGGTCGCGTAACAGATCAGGTTGATTACCTAACCGCTGATGAAGAAGATGAACACATTATCGCGCAGGCAAATGCACCATTAACTGATGACAACCATTTTGCCGAAGCTCGAGTACTTGTGCGCCGTCGTGGCGGCGAAGTTGAATACATTCCAGCTGATGAAGTTGATTACATGGATGTTTCCCCACGTCAGATGGTTTCAGTTGCAACCGCAATGATTCCATTCCTAGAACACGATGATGCTAACCGTGCCTTAATGGGCTCTAACATGATGCGTCAATCAGTACCTTTGATGCGCGCAGAAGCACCAGTCATTGGTACCGGCATGGAGTTCCGCGCCGCAGTTGATGCCGGCGATGTGGTAATTGCAACCAAGGCTGGCGTTGTTACCGAAGTTTCAGCTGATGAAGTTACCGTCATGCAAGATGACTCGACCTACCAAACTTACTCACTACACAAGTTCACTCGCTCAAACCAGGGAACTTCCTATAATCAAAAGGTTACAGTTTCTGAGGGAGCGCGGGTTGAAGTTGGCTCAGTTATCGCTGACGGTCCATGTACCGATCAGGGCGAAATGGCGCTTGGCAAGAACTTACTTGTGGCATTTATGTCATGGGAAGGTCACAACTACGAAGATGCGATTATTCTTTCGCAGCGGCTAGTTCAGGATGATGTGTTGACATCGATCCACATTGAAGAGTATGAAGTTGATGCTCGCGATACCAAGCTTGGTGCCGAAGAAATCACGCGCGATATTCCAAATGTTTCAGAGGAAGTTCTGGCAGATCTAGATGAGCGCGGAATCATTCGCGTTGGCGCCGATGTAGTTCCAGGCGACATCTTGGTTGGAAAGGTAACTCCTAAGGGAGAAACTGAATTAACACCGGAAGAGCGTTTGCTTCGTGCAATCTTTGGCGAGAAGGCGCGCGAAGTTCGCGATACCTCGCTCAAGGTGCCACACGGTGAGTCCGGAAAAGTTATCGGCGTAAAGATCTTTGAATCTGAAGAAGGTTTCGAGCTGGCAGCTGGCGTTAATCAATTGGTTCGAGTTTACGTTGCCCAAAAGCGCAAAATTCAAGATGGTGACAAGCTTGCTGGTCGCCACGGTAACAAGGGTGTTATTTCCAAGATCCTGCCGGTAGAAGATATGCCATTCCTGGAAGATGGAACGCCAGTTGATGTTGTACTAAATCCACTTGGCGTGCCTGGCCGGATGAACGTTGGTCAGGTGCTGGAAATGCACTTGGGCTGGGTAGCAAAGACTGGTTGGGATATATCTGGTGTTGATGAAGCATGGCAAAAGCACATGCGGGCAATCGGTGCCGAAAAGGGCGAACCTGGAACAAAGTTTGCTACTCCGGTTTTTGATGGTGCGCTAGAAGATGAAATCTCAGGTCTCCTATCTGCAACGCTGCCTAACCGCGATGGAAATCAGTTAATTGGTCGAAGCGGAAAGGCTAAATTATTTGATGGCCGTTCCGGTGAGCCATACCCAACGCCGATTTCAGTTGGATACATGTACATCTTGAAGTTGCACCACTTGGTGGATGACAAGATTCACGCACGTTCAACTGGTCCATACTCAATGATCACGCAGCAACCACTTGGTGGAAAAGCGCAGTTCGGTGGTCAGCGATTTGGTGAGATGGAGGTGTGGGCACTTGAAGCTTATGGCGCTGCGTACACACTCCAAGAACTACTTACTATTAAGTCAGACGATGTTCTGGGCCGGGTAAAGGTTTACGAAGCAATCGTTAAGGGTGAAAATATTCCGGAGCCTGGTATCCCTGAGTCCTTCAAGGTGCTGATCAAGGAAATGCAATCACTATGTCTAAATGTTGAAGTACTTTCTTCCGAAGGTGTCGCAATTGAAATGCGCGATACCGATGAAGAAGTATTCCGTGCCGCTGAAGAGCTAGGTATCAACTTGTCACGAGTTGAGCCAAGCAGCGTCGAAGAAGTGTGAGAGGGAAAATAACATGTTAGATGTCAACTTCTTTGATGAACTACGTATTGGTCTTGCATCAGCCGATAACATTCGCGATTGGTCCTTTGGCGAGGTTAAGAAGCCAGAGACGATCAACTACCGCACCTTAAAGCCGGAAAAAGATGGCTTATTTGACGAGAAGATCTTCGGACCAACTCGCGACTGGGAATGCTATTGCGGTAAGTACAAGCGGGTTCGATTTAAGGGAATCATTTGCGAGCGTTGTGGAGTTGAAGTCACCCGGGCAAAGGTCCGTCGCGAGCGGATGGGCCACATCGAGCTAGCTGCTCCAGTAACTCACATTTGGTATTTCAAGGGAGTTCCATCACGCCTTGGTTATTTACTTGACCTGGCACCAAAGGATCTAGAAAAGGTAATTTATTTCGCGGCTTACATGATCACTGAGGTTGATGTCGAAGCTCGTGAAGAAGATATGCCACAGATGGAAAAGAAGATTGCAAATGATCGCAAGAAAATCGAAACACGACGCGATAACGATGTCGATGTACGCACCAAGAAGCTGGAAGCAGATCTTGCCGAACTCGAAGCAGAAGACGCAAAGTCTGATGTAAAGCGTAAGGTCCGAGAAGCGGCAGAGCGCGAACTCAAGGCGATCCGCGATCGGGCAGAGCGCGAAATCACACGTCTAGAAGATGTGTGGACCCGTTTTAAAAACCTAAAGGTGCAAGATCTCGAAGGTGATGAGAATCTTTACCGAGAAATGCGTGACCGTTACGGCATGTACTTCAAGGGTGACATGGGAGCGGCTGCAATTAAGCATCGCCTGGAAACTTTTGATCTGGCATCTGAGCACAAGTTACTGACAGATCTTTCCGAAAATGGCAAAGGCGCAAAGAAGACTCGTGCCATCAAGCGGTTGAAGGTTGTTAACGCATTCCTGACAACAAGTAACAAGCCAGCATCAATGGTTCTAGATTGCGTACCAGTTATTCCACCGGATCTACGTCCAATGGTTCAGCTCGATGGTGGTCGCTTTGCGACCTCAGATCTAAACGATCTATACCGTCGTGTGATTAACCGTAACAACCGGTTGAAGCGTCTGGCAGATCTTGGTGCCCCCGAAATTATCGTCAACAATGAAAAGCGGATGTTGCAAGAAGCGGTAGATGCGTTGTTTGACAACGGTCGCCGTGGTCGTCCAGTTACCGGGCCGGGAAACCGCGCACTGAAATCATTGTCCGACATGCTAAAGGGTAAGCAAGGACGTTTCCGTCAGAACCTGCTCGGAAAGCGGGTTGACTACTCAGGTCGTTCGGTAATTGTTGTTGGTCCGCAGTTGAAGCTGCACCAATGTGGTCTTCCAAAGCAGATGGCACTTGAACTCTTCAAGCCATTTGTAATGAAGCGATTAGTAGATTTAAACCACGCGCAAAATATTAAATCTGCCAAGCGTATGGTTGAGCGTGCTCGTCCAGTTGTATGGGATGTACTTGAAGAAGTTATTGCAGAGCATCCAGTGCTGCTAAACCGCGCACCAACCCTGCACCGACTAGGTATTCAAGCTTTCGAACCACAATTGGTTGAGGGTAAGGCGATTCAGATTCACCCGCTGGTGTGTACCGCCTTTAACGCCGACTTCGACGGCGACCAGATGGCGGTTCACTTGCCACTATCTGCCGAAGCCCAAGCCGAAGCTCGCATCTTGATGTTGTCCTCCAACAACATCTTGTCACCAGCTAATGGTCGTCCAATTACATCTCCTACGCAGGACATGGTGCTTGGTCTTTACTACTTAACAATGGCTCGCGAAAATGAACTTGGTGAAGGTCGGGCATTTAGCTCAATCGCAGAAGCGATCATGGCGCACGATCAGCACTCAGTTTCGTTGCAAGCAATGATCAAGATTCGCTTAACTCCTACCTCTGAAACCATTGAGACAACAATTGGGCGAGCATTGTTTAACGAAGCGCTACCAGCTGATTTCCCATACATTGATGTTGATGTAACGAAGAAACAACTTGGGTCAATTGTTGATCGTCTAGCTGAGTTTTATCCAAAGGTAACTGTGGCTCACACCCTTGATGAGTTGAAGTCACTTGGTTTCCACTGGGCGACTCGCGCTGGCGCAACGATCGGTATCGAAGATGTCGTTACTCCGCCACGCAAGAAGGAAATTCTAGAAAGCTACGAAATATTAGCCGAGAAGGTCCAATCACAGTATGAAAAGGGACTCATCACCGATGACGAGCGTCGTCAGGAATTGATCGAGATCTGGACAAAGGCAACAGCTGAAGTGGGTAAGGAGATGGAAGAAAACTTCCCTCGCGTTAACCCAGTTTGGATGATGGTCTTTTCTGGTGCCCGTGGAAATATGATGCAGATCCGTCAGATTGCCGGTATGCGTGGCCTCGTGGCAAATCCAAAGGGTGAAATCATTCCGCGCCCAATCAAATCAAACTTCCGCGAAGGCCTATCAGTACTTGAGTACTTTATTTCTACTCACGGTGCACGTAAGGGTCTAGCAGATACCGCGCTTCGAACCGCTGACTCAGGTTACCTAACCCGTCGTCTTTGCGATGTTGCCCAAGATGTCATCATCCGAGAAGAGGATTGCGGTACCGAACGTGGCCTAGTGCAACAGATCGGTGTTCGCCAAGATGCCGGAAACCTTGTTAAGTATGACCATGTTGAAACTTCCGTCTTTGGCCGCACCTTGGCTGAAGATGTTGAAGTTGATGGCACCTTAATATTTGCCGCTGGCACCGATCTTGGTGATCGCAACATTGATGAACTAGTTGCACTTGGTGTCGATGAAGTAAAGATTCGCTCTGTCCTAACTTGCGATAGCAAAGTCGGTCAGTGCGCAGCTTGCTACGGTCGCTCCCTTGCCGCTGGACAACGAGTTGCAGTTGGTGAAGCCGTTGGAATCATTGCTGCACAATCAATCGGTGAGCCTGGAACGCAGTTAACAATGCGTACCTTCCACACTGGTGGTGCGGTACACGATTCAGTCGACATCACGCATGGTCTGCCACGCATCGTTGAACTCTTCGAAGCACGTACCCCTAAGGGTGTTGCACCAATCGCCGAAACCGCAGGTGTTGTTTCCTTCCGCGAAGATGCAAAGGGCAAGAAGATTATTGTTACGCCAGATGATGGTGGGGAAGAGGTTGCATACCCAATCACCCGTCGTCAGAAGTTGCTGGTTAAGGATGGCGACCGGGTTGAAGTAGGCCAGAAGATGGTTGTTGGCGCGATCGATCCAAAGCAGGTTCTTCGTATTCTTGGACCACGTGCAACTCAGGTTCACTTGGTTAATGAAATCCAATCTGTGTATCGCTCACAGGGCGTTGGAATCCACGATAAGCACATCGAAATTATTGTTCGTCAAATGTTGAAGCGCATCACAGTGCTTGAAGCCGGCGATGCAGATCTACTACCAGGTGAGCTGGTCGAGCGTGGTCGCTTCGAAACTGAAAACCGTCGGGTCGTGACAACAGGTGGAAAAGCTGCTTCCGGTCGCCCAGAACTTATGGGTATCACCAAGGCATCTCTTGCAACTGAGTCATGGTTATCTGCGGCTTCCTTCCAGGAAACAACGCGCGTACTTACAGATGCTGCACTTTCGGAAAAGAGCGATCCATTGCTTGGCCTGAAGGAGAATGTCATTATCGGTAAGTTGATTCCAGCTGGTACAGGTTTGGCTCGTTACCGAAACATTCGGGTGGAGCCAACTGAGGAAGCTAAAGCGGCGGTTTATGCAGCTTACGACGAGTATGACTTCACACCATTTGACCAACAGGGTTCAGGTGAAGCTGTACGCCTCGATGAGGTTGTAATACCAAGATAGTTATTAAATAAAAAACCCACAGAGAAAATCTGTGGGTTTTTTATTTATCTGCCTAATCTCTTAATTGCTTCGTAGTAAACAAAAAGATCTTCTCGCTTTCCAATTGCAATTAATTCAAGTATTTCAGGTTTGTCAGGAATTGGTAAATACCGAAATATTATTCGGTAACGAGGCCCGTCGCTCGGTGTTAAGTCAAAGTAGAGTTTGTGACAGTCGCTTAAATCACCCACATGGTTTTTAGTTTCAAGGCGAGTTCCTCGAACTTCACCTCGAGCTAATTTAGTTATGAAATCAATAGCAACCTGTTGCAACTCCAAAGTTGGCAGGGACTCAATATCTTCTTGGATCCATTCTTGCGATTTTATTCTTAATTCAGGTTTCAATGAACTCATGTATGTTTAGGAATATTGAGTCCCAGATTCTTCACCATTTTCTCGAATGGAACATCAAGCTTAGGTGTTGCAATTCTCTGGCCAACAATTTTGGTAATTTCGATATCTTCTAGGGTATTGAGTACCTTCTCCCACATCGAGATTGGTATTAATACGCCCTCTGCTTTGCGGTGAGCGCCAACGAAGACTGGTTCAGCATGAAGATTTGCGCTGAAATTATTTAGAATGCTGGATAGTTCGATTCGCGCTTGGCTTACCGGTAGGACTTCTTGATGTCGTGTTGTCATGGACCGATAGTAGCCTAAGATGTACGTATTTATGTACAGATATCCACAGGGTCCTGCTAACTAGAGTTAACAAAAGATGAGGTTCAACCCCACGCGATTCACTATTGATAGTAGTTGTTTCTAAGTTATGAGCCTAATGTTATTTCAAGGAGAAGCGCTCTTGATAGTGAGCGCTAGTGCCCATATAACTACTTCTTTAAGTTAGCTAACCGATCCAAAATGGGTGGGTGTGAATAATGCACCGCAACATAAACCGGATGCGGATTTAAGTTGGTCAAGGATTCAACTGATAACTTCTTAAGTGCTGAATGCATGTATTCGCGTCCACCTGGGTAGGTATCGATTGCGAATTGATCAGCTTGATACTCGTTGTGACGAGAGAAAGAGTTATTAACTAAACCAAGTAAAGTCGAAACCGGTGTAAATAATAAGAAAAATGCCAAGATTGAAAGATGGAAACTAGGTGTATCAGAACCAAGAGCTTTTGAGAGATTTGGATTACTAAGTAGCCAACCCATGAGTGAAAAAATAATAAGGGTTTGAACATTGCTATAGGCGAACATGGTGTACACATGCTTTCGCTTGTAATGCCCGACTTCATGGGCCAGCACTGCAACCGTTTCTTTAGTAGTTAACTTCTCAATCAAAGTGTCATAAAGACCAATAATCTTGACTCGACCCATTCCGGAAAAGAATGCGTTCAACTTAGTAGAGCGTTTTGACGCATCCATTTCATATAGTTTTGAAAGTGGGAAACCTTGGGTTTGGCAGTACTCCTCAACTTCGGTTCTAAGCTCACCTGCCGGCAAGGGCTTTAATTTGTTAAACATTGGCAAGAAGATCCGAGTTCCAAAGATAAACATAAATAATGAGACCGCCGAGACTAACAACCAGCCGACTAACCAGAAGCTACTTTCTAATTCCTGATAGATCAGTGCGATTAAATAAAGCAGCGGAAGTGCTAGACCCAGACTTAAAAACAAGCCTTTAATTGCATCAGCAACAAATAGTTTCTTAGTTGATTTATTAAAACCAAACTTTTCTTCTATTACAAAGGTGGAGTAGTAGGAAATCGGTAAGTTGCTAAGCATCGAAACGACTATCAGAACACCAATAAAAATAACTGTAATAACTAGGTTGTTGTCGAATCGATCTCTAATTTGTCGATCCAGCCAAGCAAACCAGCCCAAAATAATCGCCGAAAGTATGAAAACTGTACTAATTACTGAGGTTAAGAGTTCAACTTTGTACTTAGCGGTGCCGTATGCCAAGGATTTGGCATACTCATCAGCGTCATAAATTTCAGCGGCTTGCGGCGAAAAAGGTGTGTTCTTTGCGCTTTCATTAAGATAATCAATAACACGTCCAGAAGCAAAATCAAGCAAAACAAAGGTGACTATTCCAAGCAATAATAAATCTGATGTACTCATGATGTTCCTAACCGTTTAGAAGTGCTGCGAATGCGATTTCGACCATAGTATTTAAAGAACGTTCTCGATCAGTTGATGACATAGATTCGTGTGAAATAATATGATCCGAAACGGTAAGAATTGCCAACGCACGACGTTGTTTGCGAGCAGCGATCGAATACAATTGGCTGGCTTCCATCTCGACACCGAGCACGCCATGCTGGATTAACTTTTTTGCGGAATCGGTTTCATCGTAGAAGTAATCCATCGAAGCAATTCCACCAATGTGTAGATTCGGAAGATCTTTCGCCGCCTCATAAGCAGCAAGCAGTAATTTGAAATCTGCGTGCGGCGCAAAATCTAAGTTGTTGGTAAATCGACGATTGATATTTGAATCGGTAGACGCACTCATTGCCAAGATGACATCACCAATTTTGGTCTTTTCAAGCAGACCACCACAGGTTCCAATTCGAATCGCTGTTTGCACATCGTAATGATCAAAGAGTTCGTTGGCATAAATTGAAAGGGAAGGTAAACCCATTCCGGTTCCTTGTACCGATACTCGTTCACCTTTGAATGTGCCGGTATAACCGAACATATTTCGTACCGAGTTGTACTGCTTAACATCCTGCAAATAATTTTCGGCAATCCATTTAGCTCGCAGCGGATCGCCAGGTAATAAAATGCGCTCGGCGACTTCGCCCTTTTGTGCGGAAATATGTGGTGTGCTCATTAACTCACCCAACCACATGTGACAGGTATTAGAGTGATCTCATGGCAATTTTGGTGGTGGATGGGCAGGATATTTCGCTCAAACTGAGTCCGCTGGAACAAGCGGCCGCCTTTTGGCCCGCCCCCAGGGCGACCTTGGATCAAGTGGTTTCGGTGGAGTTTGTTGATGAGCCTTGGAGCACTCAGTTGGTGCAAGGGGTACGAGCCCCAGGCACTGGCATCCCATTTGTGGTGATGATCGGGGTCATGCGCCGGCTCAAAACCAAGGATTTTTGCGTAATCAAGCGTAAAAAACCGGTCGTAGTCATAACCTTTGCCACCGGAGCCTTTGAGCGCTGGATATATACCCTGGAAGGTTCGCGACACGCCGAAGCGCAGATTTTGGCGATTTTGCCCCCCTTTTCTGGTCAATAGGAGTAAAACCCCGGATTTGCCTCGCGTGCGGGGTCTGGGTTAACCTTCGCGTCTGTTCTTTTTTAGAACTTCTTTGCCTGTTGCGTGTAAATAAGTTGAAAAACTTTTTACAACACAAATGCGAATTGGGTGCAACACACCCGACCGCGTGGGTCGGCGAACAAGCGTGAATAAAGATCAGTAACGAAGTTACGAATGGAGATGAAGTGCCAACAATTCAACAGCTAGTCCGTCGTGGTCGGGCAGAAAAGACGACGAAGACAAGCACACCTGCACTTAAGGGTTCACCACAACGTCGCGGAGTTTGTACCCGCGTTTATACAACAACCCCTAAGAAACCAAACTCTGCACTTCGCAAAGTTGCACGTGTACGTCTTACTAGTGGCATGGAAGTCACTGCCTACATTCCAGGTGAAGGTCACAATTTGCAAGAGCACTCCATTGTTCTTGTACGTGGTGGTCGAGTAAAAGATTTACCTGGTGTTCGTTACAAGATCATTCGCGGATCACTAGATACCCAAGGTGTTAAGAACCGTAAGCAATCACGTTCGCGTTACGGTACTAAGAGAGAGAAGAAGGCTAACTAATGCCACGTAAAGGCCCCGTTGTAAAATCACCAGTTGTTGCTGATCCGGTTTACAACTCACCTGTTGTTACCGCACTAATTAACCGCGTACTTTTACACGGTAAGCGTTCAACAGCTGAATCGATTGTCTACAAGGCACTCGAGGGAACTCGCGCGAAGACCCAAATTGATCCACTCATTACTTTGAAGCGCGCGCTAGACAACATCAAGCCAGCGGTTGAAGTTCGCTCACGTCGTGTTGGTGGAGCTACTTACCAGGTGCCAATTGAAGTTAAGGCAAGCCGTTCAACAACTTTGGCACTTCGCTGGTTAATTGATTACTCGCGCTCACGTCGCGAAAAGTCAATGGCAGAGCGCCTAACAAATGAATTAATTGATGCCAGTAATGGTCTAGGGGCGGCGGTAAAGCGTCGCGAAGATACCCACAAAATGGCGGAAGCAAACAAGGCGTTTGCTCACTACCGCTGGTAAAACTCAAATTGGCGGTTAGCGAATAAAAAACGTTAATCGTCTTGACGGAGAAATAACGTCAGATACGGCCCGAGTAAATGAAAAGACGAGAAGAGGAATAAGTGTCAGCAGTAGAAAAGATCGATCTAGCTACGGTTCGCAACATCGGAATCATGGCGCATATCGACGCGGGAAAAACCACGACTACTGAGCGCATCCTTTTTTACACCGGTATCAATTACAAGATCGGTGAAGTGCACGAAGGTGCCGCAACCATGGACTGGATGGAGCAGGAACAAGAGCGTGGCATCACGATCACTTCCGCTGCAACGACATGCGTGTGGGATAAGCACCTGATCAACATTATTGACACACCAGGTCACGTCGACTTCACAATTGAGGTAGAGCGTTCCCTGCGCGTATTAGATGGCGCCGTTGCCGTATTTGATGGTGTCGCCGGTGTTGAGCCACAATCTGAAACTGTTTGGCGGCAAGCTGATCGTTACTCAGTCCCACGTATTTGTTTTGTTAACAAGCTAGACCGTACCGGTGCCTCTTTTGATAAGTGCGTTAGCATGATTAAAGATCGGCTAAATGCCGTTGCCCTGGTTTTGCAACTTCCAATTGGAGCAGAATCTGATTTCCTCGGAGTTGTTGACCTGATTGCAATGAAGGCGCTTACCTGGCGCGGCGAAACTCAAAAGGGTGAAGATTACACAATCGAAGAAATTCCAGCAGATTTGTTGGAAGCTTCAAAGACCGCTCGTGCGGCAATGATCGAAACGCTTGCGGAAAATGATGATGAAGTCATGGAAAAATTCTTAGACGGAATTGAATTAACTGAACTCGAAATCATCGCCGGCATTCGTCGGGCAACCTTGGCGGCAAAACTTTCACCGATTCTTACTGGTTCGGCCTTTAAGAACAAGGGTGTTCAGCCAATGCTAGATGCCGTTGTTCGCTACCTGCCATCACCACTTGATGTGGAAGCGATCGTTGGACACGATATGAATGATGCCGAGAAGGAAATTAAGCGCTACCCAAAGAACGAGGAACCTTTCTCAGCGCTCGCATTTAAAATTATGACCGATCCACACCTTGGAAAGTTGACATTTATCCGGGTGTACTCAGGCGTACTAGAAACTGGTTCCACAATTTTGAACTCAGTTAAAGATCGGAAAGAGCGCATCGGCAAGATTTATCAGATGCACGCTAACAAGCGGGAAGAGCGCGACAATGTTGGCGCCGGAATGATCGTGGCTGTCATGGGCCTGAAGGACACTACAACCGGTGAAACTCTCTGCGATCCAGCAAAGCCAGTGATCCTGGAATCAATGGACTTCCCAGCACCAGTTATCTCAGTTGCGATTGAGCCAAAGACTAAGGGTGACCAAGAAAAACTTGGCGTTGCGATTCAACGTTTATCGGAAGAAGATCCAACTTTCCACGTTAAGACTGATGAAGAAACTGGCCAGACAATCATCGCTGGTATGGGTGAGCTCCACCTTGAAATTCTGGTTGACCGCATGCGTCGCGAATTTAAAGTGGAAGCAAATGTTGGTAAGCCACAGGTTGCTTACCGCGAAACACTTCGCAAAGCAGTTGCTCGTCACGATTACACACACAAGAAGCAGACTGGTGGTTCGGGACAGTTTGCCAAGATTCAGATTGCAATTGAACCGTTGCCCACTGGCGTAGTTGAAGGCGGATACGAATTTGTTAACAAGGTAACTGGAGGTCGCATTCCACGCGAGTACATCCCTTCAGTTGATCAGGGTTGCCGGGAAGCTATGACCTCAGGTCCGCTAGCTGGCTATCCACTAACAGATGTACGAGTAACTCTTCTTGACGGCGCGTATCACGATGTTGACTCATCGGAGCTCGCATTCAAGGTGGCTGGTATCGCAGCGTTTAAGGAAGCCTCAAAGCTTGCTGATCCTGCAATTCTTGAACCAGTAATGAAGGTCGAAGTTGTTACCCCGGAAGACTTCATGGGTGATGTCATCGGCGATCTAAACAGTCGTCGTGGTCAAATCCAGGCCATGGACGAGCGGTCAGGTGCCCGCGTTGTTAGGGCGCTAGTTCCGTTGTCAGAGATGTTCGGCTATGTCGGAGATCTCCGCTCCAGAACACAAGGTCGCGCGAGCTACAGCATGGAATTCGACAGTTATGCCGAAGTTCCAGGCAACGTTGCAAAGGAAATCATTGCAAAAGTTCGCGGCGAATAAGCCCCTAACCTATTTAAGAAATTAAATAGAAAGAACCAAAATCCCTAATAACTAGCACTAAGAAAATGAAAGAGGAAGCAAAATGGCAAAAGCCAAGTTCGAGCGCAACAAGCCGCACGTAAACATCGGAACTATTGGTCACATTGACCACGGTAAGACGACTCTTACTGCTGCAATCTCAAAAGTTTTGCATGACAAGTTTCCGGATGTAAACCCATTTACACCTTTCGACCAAATCGACAAGGCCCCAGAAGAGCGTCTACGCGGTATCACAATCTCTATCGCTCACATTGAGTACCAGACAGAGAAGCGTCACTACGCACACGTTGACTGCCCAGGTCACGCTGACTACATCAAGAATATGATCACTGGCGCGGCGCAGATGGATGGAGCAATCCTGGTAGTTGCCGCCACAGATGGTCCAATGCCACAGACTAAGGAGCATGTTCTCCTAGCACGTCAGGTTGGCGTTCCATCAATCGTTGTTGCACTAAACAAGTCAGACATGGTTGATGATGAAGAAATTCTTGAACTCGTTGAAATGGAAGTTCGTGAACTTCTATCTAAGTACGAGTTCCCAGGCGATGACACCCCAATCGTTCGCATTTCAGCGCTAAAGGCGCTAGAGGGCGATGCGGCATGGGCGTTGAAGATCGTTGAGCTAATGGATGCAGTGGATGCATTTATCCCACAGCCAGAGCGCGAAATTGATAAGCCATTCCTAATGCCAGTTGAAGATGTTTTCACAATCACTGGTCGTGGAACTGTTATCACCGGTCGCATCGAGCGCGGAATCGTTAAGATTAACGAAGAAGTTGAAATCGTTGGTATTCGCGAACTTGCACAGAAGACCACTGTCACAGGTGTGGAGATGTTCCGTAAGTTGCTAGATGAAGGTCGGGCCGGCGAAAACGTTGGACTTCTTCTTCGTGGCCTAAAGCGGGAAGATGTTGAGCGCGGTCAGGTTGTTTGCAAGCCTGGTTCAATCACACCTCACACCGAGTTTGATGCATCTGCCTACATCCTTTCAAAGGATGAAGGCGGACGTCACACACCATTCTTTAACAACTACCGTCCACAGTTCTACTTCCGTACAACTGATGTGACTGGTGTGGTAACACTTCCAGCAGGTACCGAAATGGTTATGCCTGGCGATAACACTGAGATGGCCGTAACGCTGATTCAGCCAATCGCAATGGAAGAAGGACTTCGCTTTGCAATCCGTGAAGGTGGCCGCACAGTAGGTGCTGGTCGCGTTACCAAGATTAAGAAGTAGTAGTTCTAATAAGTTCTTACCGGTTCTAGCGGCGGTAGAAATGCCGCCGCTAGGCTAAAGATTTAAAAGCTAAAAGTTTTACTAAAGGTTTTACTAAGAAGCAAAAGGAGAACGACATGGCGGGACAAAAGATCCGCATTCGACTCAAGGCCTACGACCATGAGGTGATTGATAGTTCAGCGAAGAAAATCGTTGAAACTGTTGAGCGCACTGGTGCAACGGTCGCGGGTCCAGTGCCGCTACCAACCGAGAAAAACACTTATTGTGTTATTCGCTCTCCTCACAAATATAAGGACAGCCGCGAACACTTCGAGATGCGCACACATAAGCGCCTAATCGACATCATCGATCCAACACCTAAAACGGTTGACTCATTGATGCGACTCGACTTGCCAGCTGGCGTCGACATCGAGATTAAGCTCTAAGGAAAGGACGAAGACAATGACTTTTACAACTCAAGCAGCTGGCTCGTCCATCAAGGGCGTCCTCGGTAAGAAGCTTGGCATGACCCAAGTTTTTGATGCTAACAACAAGATGGTTCCAGTAACCGTTGTTGAAGCCGGTCCATGTGTGGTTACCCAGATCCGTACCCCGGAAAAAGATGGTTATTCCGCGGTACAGATCGCCTTCGGTGCCATCGACCCAAAGAAGATTACTAAGCCACTTGCTGGCCACTTTGCAAAGGCTGGTGTCACACCACGCCGTTCCATAGCTGAACTTCGCACGCTCGATACCTCCAGCTACACCGTTGGCCAAGAGCTTGGTGCCACAGTTTTTGCTGCTGGTGAATTAGTGGATGCAACTGGAACTAGCACGGGTAAGGGAACAGCCGGCGTTATGAAGCGCCACGGTTTCCATGGTCTGGGCTCATCTCACGGTGTTGACCGTAAGCACCGGATGCCTGGTTCAATCGGTGCCTGTTCCACACCAGGACGTGTTTTCAAAGGTATGAAGATGTCAGGTGTAATGGGTGGCGTTCGCGTTACTACCCAAAACCTGGTTGTGCATGCAGTTGATGCTGACCGCAACTTACTTCTTATTAAGGGATCAGTTCCTGGCCCAGACGGACAGTTGGTATTTATCCGTTCTGCCGCCAAGCACGCGCTCTATGAAACAGCAGGAAAGGCTGGCAACTAATCATGGCACTTACTGTTGAAGTAAAGAACGCAGAAGGTCTAAAGGTTGGATCAGTAGATCTACCAACCGAAATCTTCGATGTTCAAACAAACATTCCTTTAATTCACCAGGTAGTAACTGCGCAACTTGCAGCTGCGCGCCAGGGAACTCAAAAGGCAAAGAACCGTGGTGAAACATCTGGTTCAGGTAAGAAGCCGTTCAAGCAAAAGGGAACCGGCCGAGCCCGTCAGGGTTCGATTCGTGCTCCATTGCAACGCGGTGGTGGTGTCGCACATGCGGTTCGCCCACGTTCATACTTCCAACGCACACCAAAGAAAATGATTGCGGCGGCGCTGCGCGGAGTTCTCTCCGACCGTCAACGCAACGATCGTATTCACGTGCTTGATTCAATCGTTACCGCAGCTTCAACCAAAGCAGCTATTGCCGCGGTTCGTCAGTTCAGCGATCGCAAGAATCTGCTTGTAGTAGTTTCCCGGACCGAAGATCTTGCTTGGCGTTCACTTCGTAACGCTGATGGCATGCACTTGCTGGTACCAGATCAGTTGAACGCGTACGACATCCTAAAAAGTGATGATGTTGTTTTCTCGGAAGCTGCGATTAATGATTTCCTAAAGGTGCCAGCCAAAGGTAAGGGTGCAACATCGGTTGCACGCGAATCTGAAGTGACCACTATTTCATCCGAAAGTGAGGTCAGCGCATGAAAGATTACCGTGACGTGCTAGTTGCACCAGTAGTTTCAGAAAAAAGCTACGGGTTGTTAGATGAGAACAAGTACACCTTCATCGTTGCACCAGATGCAAACAAGACAGAGATCAAGATCGCTGTTGAAAAAGTATTTAATGTAAAGGTAGTAAGCGTTAACACAATGAACCGTCAGGGCAAGAACAAGAAGACACGTTTTGGTGATGGAAAGCGGAAAGACACCAAGCGCGCGATTGTTCAAGTTGCCGCTGGCGACCGCATCGACATTTTCGGAGGACCGGTTTCCTAGCGGGAACTGGACCTGGAAAAGAAAAGGATCATCATGGCACTTCGTAAATTAAAGCCAACGACCCCTGGTCAACGCGGCGCAAGCGTTCCTGATTTCGCTGAAATCACCCGCTCGACTCCAGAAAAGTCACTTGTTCGTCCAATTCATTCAAAGGGTGGACGTAACAATCAAGGTCGCATAACTATTCGCCACCAAGGTGGCGGTCACAAGCGTGCCTACCGTCTGATTGATTTTATTCGAAATGATAAAGATGGCGTCCCGGCAAAGGTCGCTCATATTGAGTACGACCCAAACCGCACCGCCCGTATCGCGCTTTTGCATTACGCAGATGGCGAAAAGCGTTACATCATCGCCCCAAATAAGTTGGAGCAGGGTGCAACAGTCGAAAACGGCGCTAAGGCAGATATTAAGCCGGGCAATAACTTGCCACTTCGTAATATTCCAGTTGGAACAACGATTCACGCAATTGAACTTCGTCCAGGTGGCGGGGCAAAGATTGCGCGCTCAGCTGGTGCATCAGTTCAATTGGTTGCTAAAGATGGTCCGTATGCACAACTGCGTATGCCATCTGGTGAAATCCGAAATGTCGATGTCCGCTGCCGGGCAACTGTTGGCGAAGTTGGAAATGCCGAACAAGGCAACATCAACTACGGAAAAGCAGGTCGTAAGCGTTGGTTAGGTATTCGCCCAACAACACGTGGTGTTGTTATGAACCCAGTCGATCACCCACACGGTGGTGGTGAAGGTAAGACTTCTGGTGGACGTCACCCAGTGACTCCTTGGGGTAAGCCGGAAGGCCGTACCCGTAAGAAGAAAGCCTCAGATTCAATGATTGTCCGTCGTCGCAAATCGAATAAGAAGCGGTAGGTAGGAGCCCTCATGCCAAGAAGTCTCAAGAAGGGTCCATTTGTTGATGGACATCTACTCAAGAAGGTAGATGCTCAAAACGATGCCAACACAAAAAATGTGATCAAGACCTGGTCACGTCGCTCGATGATCATTCCTTCAATGATCGGACACACTATTGCAGTACACGATGGCCGCAAGCACATTCCGGTTTTCGTTACTGATGCAATGATCGGACACAAGTTAGGCGAATTCTCACCAACACGTACCTTCCGTGGTCACGTTAAGGGCGACGATCGAAAGGCAGCTCGTGGCTAATACACAAGACACCGCATTGATTGCTCGCGCAGTACTGCGCGATATTCGCCACACCCCACAGAAGGCACGACGTATCGTCAACCTGATCCGTGGACAACGTGTTGATGAAGCACTTTCAATTTTGAAGTTCGCACCACAAGCTGCCGGTCAAGATGTGTTCACACTTCTAAACTCTGCCGTTGCAAATGCGAAGGCAAAGAACCCGGCCATCCGCGATGCTTCCGAGCTTTGGGTGGTTGAGGCACTAGTCGATGAGGGCCGCACGATGAAGCGTTTTCGTCCACGTGCCCAAGGTCGAGGTTTTCGTATTTTGAAGCGTTCATCACACATCTCAGTTGCAGTTAGCGATGTTAAAACCGTTAGCAAGACTATGAACCAGAAGGGAGCGACCAAGTAATGGGTCAAAAAGTAAACCCACACGGCTTCCGTCTTGGCATTACAACTGAATTCAAATCACGTTGGTACGCCGACAAGCTATACAAGGATTACGTCAAAGAAGATGTCGAAATCCGTCGCATGATGCAAAAGGGGATGGAGCGCGCAGGCGTTTCCCGAATTGAAATCGAGCGCACACGTGATCGGGTCCGGATCGATTTATTCACTGCTCGTCCAGGAATTGTCATTGGCCGTCGTGGTCAAGAAGCAGATCTACTGCGTCAGCGGCTAGAGAAGCTAACCGGTAAGCAGGTTCAGCTAAATATTCTTGAAGTTAAGAACCCAGAGATTGATGCCCAACTTGTTGCCCAAGGGATCGCAGAGCAGTTAGCTGCACGTGTTTCTTTCCGCCGGGCAATGAAGAAGTCAATGCAATCGGCACTCAAAGCTGGCGCACAGGGCATTCGTGTTCAGTGTGGCGGTCGTCTTGGTGGTGCCGAAATGTCACGTTCTGAGTTCTACCGAGAAGGTCGAGTTCCACTGCACACACTTCGTGCCGATATTGATTATGGCTTCTATGAAGCCGCAACCACATTTGGTCGCTTGGGTGTAAAGGTCTGGATCTACAAGGGTGAAGTTATTGGTTCTCGGGCAGAGCGCGCGGAAAAGGCACTTGCTGAAGCCCGCGCACCAAAGCCAGAACGTCGCGGGCCACGTGCACCACGTGCACCACGCGGTGAAGTTACTGTTTCTAAAACAGCACCAACCGCACAGGCTGCACCAGCTGCGATAGCGGAAGGAACAGGTAACTAATATGTTAATTCCACGTCGTGTTAAGCACCGTAAGCAACACCACCCATCCCGAAAGGGCGCAACAAAGGGCGGATCTACCGTTGCTTTTGGTGACTTCGGTATTCAGGCCCTAGCTCCTGCTTATGTAACTAACCGTCAGATTGAAGCGGCACGTATCGCCATGACTCGTTACATCAAACGTGGTGGAAAGGTTTGGATCAACATTTATCCAGATCGTCCCATTACCAAGAAGCCTGCCGAAACTCGTATGGGTTCGGGTAAGGGTTCACCTGAGTGGTGGATTGCAAATGTTAAGCCAGGTCGCGTTATGTTCGAGATCTCTGGTGTGACTGAAGTAATCGCTCATGAAGCAATGCGACTTGCGATGCACAAACTTCCAATGAAGTGTCGGGTAGTAAAGCGTGAGGAGGCATAAGTGGCTATTACAACTAATGAAGAGCTACGCCAATTGTCAGCTGATGATTTGGGTGGCAAGGTTCGCGAATTGAAGGAAGAGCTCTTCGGGCTTCGCTTTCAAGCAGCAACCGGTCAACTGGAAACTCATGGTCGACTAAGCGCGGTGCGCAAAGAGATCGCACGTATCTACACAATTATTCGCGAACGCGAACTAGGAATCGGAGGGGCTGCGTAATGACAACAGCTAATGAAGATCGCGGCTTCCGCAAGACCCGTGAAGGAATTGTTGTGAGCGACAAGATGGATAAGACCATTACTGTTGAAGTCTCAGATCGTGTGAAGCACGGTATGTACTCAAAAGTTCTCTCACGTTCAAGCAAGTTAAAAGCACATGATGAGCAGAACACTGCCGGCATGGGCGATCGGGTAATGATTATGGAAACTCGCCCACTGTCAGCAACAAAGCGCTGGCGTTTGGTCGAAATCCTCGAGAAGGCAAAGTAAGGGTTCGGTGGACAACTAATGATTCAACAAGAATCGCGCCTACGCGTTGCGGATAACACAGGAGCTAAAGAGCTGCTATGTATTCGTGTGCTCGGTGGATCCAAGCGCCGCTACGCCGGTATCGGAGACATCATCGTTTGTTCGGTTAAGGATGCAATTCCTGGCGGACAGGTTAAGAAGGGTGAGGTCGTTAAGGCGGTCATCGTTCGTACCGTAAAGGAGCGTCGTCGTCCAGACGGTTCCTACATTAAATTTGATGAAAATGCCGCTGTGATCTTGAAAGCTGATGGCGAGCCACGTGGCACCCGAATCTTTGGACCGGTTGCTCGTGAACTTCGCGATAAGCGCTTTATGAAGATCATCTCGCTAGCTCCGGAGGTGCTCTAAAAATGGCAAAGATTAAGAAGGATGACACCGTTCTTGTGATCGCGGGTAAGGATCGCGGAACTTCTGGGAAGGTGCTGTTAATTGATGGCAACCGAGTGCTCGTTGAAGGCGTAAATCGCCAGAAGCGTCACACAAAGGAGTCAACTGGTGATCGTGGCATAAAAGTCGGCGGAATTATTACCGTTGAAGCTGCAATTCATATTTCAAATGTCATGGTCGTTGATAGTGATGGCAAGGCCTCCCGTCTTGGTGTTCGCAAAAACGAAGAAGGCAAGAATGTTCGGATCTCACGTCGCACCGGAAAGGACATCTAATGTCAACAGCAGTAGATGTACGTCTAAAGGCTAAGTACAAGAGCGATATCGCTCCGGCGCTTAAGAGCCAATTTGGATACAAGAACCCAATGATGATTCCATCATTAGTCAAAATCGTTGTGAACATGGGTGTCGGTGACGCCGCTCGTGATTCAAAGTTGATCGAAGGCGCAATTCGCGATCTCACAATCATTACTGGTCAAAAGCCACAGGTGACTAAGGCGCGCAAATCAATCGCGCAGTTCAAGCTTCGGGAAGGTCAGCCAATTGGTGCCCACGTAACGTTGCGTGGAGATCGCATGTGGGAGTTTGCAGATCGTTTGCTTTCCATCTCACTTCCGCGTATCCGCGACTTCCGTGGTTTGTCACCAAAGCAGTTTGATGGAAATGGAAACTACACCTTCGGCTTAACCGAGCAGGTAGTTTTCACAGAAATTGAACAGGACAAGATTGATCGTCCGCGTGGAATGGATATCACAATCGTTACTACAGCTAAGAATGATGATGAAGGTCGCGCCTTATTAAAGGCGCTTGGCTTTCCATTCAAGGAGGCATAAGCAATGGCAAAGACATCGCTCAAGGTAAAGGCGGCACGCAAGCCAAAGTTCAAGGTTCGCGGTTATACCCGCTGCCAGCGCTGCGGACGTCCACACTCTGTCTATCAGAAGTTTGGTCTCTGCCGAGTTTGCTTCCGCGAAATGGCTCACCGCGGTGAGCTTCCCGGTATCACTAAGGCATCTTGGTAATTCAAAACCTATCCAACTAACTACAACGAACCAGGTCTATTAAAAGAAACCAGTTCGAGAAAGGCCACGAGGCCACGTATGACAATGACAGATCCGATCGCAGACATGTTGACTCGTCTGCGCAACGCGAACTCTGCCTACCATGATTCGGTTTCCATGCCGTCATCATCGGTCAAGGTACGTATCGCCGCGATCCTTCAACAAGAGGGATACATCGCGGGATACCGGGTTGAAGAGACCGAAAATGGAGTAGGTAAGAACCTTGTTCTTGACCTAAAGTTTGGCGCAAACCGAGAGCGTTCGATCGCTGGTTTACGTCGCGTAAGCAAGCCCGGACTTCGCGTATACGCAAAGTCAACCTCATTGCCGAAGGTGCTTGGTGGATTAGGCGTTGCAATTATTTCAACTTCATCTGGATTGCTTACTGATAAGCAAGCCAACAAGAAGGGCGTAGGCGGAGAAGTTCTCGCTTACGTATGGTAAACAACTAATGTCACGTATTGGTCGTATGCCGATCGCCCTTCCAACCGGCGTTGAAGTAACAATCGAAGGTCAGCATGTTGCAGTAAAGGGACCAAAGGGTTTACTTACACTCAACGTTGCTGAACCAATTCAAGTTTCGCAAGAAGCTGGTGTTATCACCGTAGCTCGCCCAAATGAAGAGCGAGTAACACGTTCCCTTCATGGTCTATCTCGCTCCCTTGTCGCCAACATGGTTGAAGGCGTAACTAACGGTTACACGATCACAATTGAAATCGTCGGTGTGGGTTACCGGGTTGCGGAAAAGGGTAAGGATCTAGAGTTCCAGCTCGGATATAGCCACAATATTCAATTCCCAGCACCTGAAGGAATCACCTTCAAAATTGATTCACCAACTAAGTTCCAGATCACTGGAATTGACAAGCAGTTGGTTGGCGAAGTTGCAGCAAAGGTAAAGAAGCTTCGTAAGGCTGATCCTTATAAGGGTAAGGGCTTGCGCATTTCAGGTGAAGTTGTTCGCCGTAAGCAAGGAAAGACAGGTAAGAAGTAATGGCTATTGGTGTAAAGGTCCGCAAAGGTTCGGCAACAAATGCTCGTGCTCGTCGTGCTTTCCGGGTTCGCAAGAAGGTTTCCGGAACTGCAGCTCGTCCACGTTTAGTCGTTTCGCGCTCATCTCGTCACCTGTTTGTTCAGGTTATTGATGACACGCTGGGCAAGACACTTGCCTACGCTTCCACAATGGAAACTGATCTTCGTGCTGACAAGGGCGACAAGACGGCAAAGTCAAAGGCGATTGGTGCATTAATTGCTACGCGCGCTAAGGCTGCTGGCGTTTCAACTGTTGTCTTTGATCGCGCGGGTAATAAGTACCACGGTCGCATTGCAGCGGTTGCTGACAGTGCCCGAGAGAACGGATTGGAGTTCTAATGTCTACTAATCCAACTACTGCCGCAGCACCAGCAGCCGGAAATGATCGCGGTGGCGAACGTGGCAAGGGACGCCCAGAGCGGCGCGAGCGACGCGATGACCGGGAAAAAGAAAAGAATCCATTTATGGAGCGGGTTGTATTTATCAACCGCGTATCTAAAGTTGTTAAGGGCGGACGTCGTTTCTCATTCACCGCACTTGTAGTTGTCGGCGACGGCAATGGTCAAGTTGGTGTTGGTTATGGAAAGTCCAAAGAAGTTCCGGCAGCGATTGCCAAAGCGGTGGAAGAGGCGAAGAAGTCATTCTTTACCGTTCCACGTGTTCAAGGAACAGTTCCGCATGCAGTACAAGGTGAAACTGCGGCTGGTGTAGTTCTACTGCGTCCGGCTAGCCCAGGTACCGGAGTAATTGCCGGTGGTCCCGTGCGTGCAGTTCTTGAGTGTGCTGGCATCACAGATGTTTTGACTAAGTCACTCGGATCTAACAATGCCATCAACATGGTTCATGCCACTGTTGCCGCATTGAAGATGCTTGAGAGCCCAGCACAAATTGCGGCGCGACGTGGTCTGCCATTAGAAGATGTTGCACCCGCAGCAATTATCCGTGCTTCTCAGATTTCGGTAGGTGCCTAATGCCACGTTTAAAAGTAACTCAGATTCGCTCGAAGGTTGGAAACAAACCTGAGCAGCGTGACACCCTTCGTTCATTGGGCTTAAAGCGCATTAACGATGTTGTTGTTAAAGAAGATCGTCCAGAAATTCGTGGCATGGTGTACGCCGTTCGCCACCTGATCAAGGTTGAGGAGGTCGAATAAAGATGACATTAAAACTTCATCATCTTCGTCCAGCCCCAGGTGCTAAAAAAGCCAAGACTCGTAAGGGTCGCGGTGAAGCATCAAAGGGTAAGACCGCCGGTCGCGGTGGCAAGGGAACACGTGCTCGTAACACAGTTCGTGCAGGTTTCGAAGGTGGTCAACTGCCTCTCGTGATGCGCTTGCCAAAGCTTCGTGGCTTCAAGAACCCAGAGCGGGTTGAGTACCAGGCAGTGAATGTCTCAACAATTAACGCGCTATTTCCTAAGGGTGGCGATGTGACTGTTGCAGATCTCATTGCAAAGGGTGCAGTTCGCGATAGTTTGCCTGTGAAGGTGCTTGGAAATGGCGAAATTGATGTGAAGGTGAGTGTTACGGCACACGCATTCTCATCAACTGCGGTAGACAAGATCACTGCCGCCGGCGGCAAGACCAATATTCTTTAATCGAACCGACCTTTAATTAGTCACACTGTTAATTAGTTAGAGAGAAAAGGGAGAAGATCAATGCTTTCAGCATTCGGCATGGCCTTTAGGACACCAGATCTACGAAAGAAGATCCTCTTCACCCTCTCCATCATGGCATTGTTCCGTTTTGGTTCAGTTGTCCCAACACCTGGCGTTTCATATGTAAATGTTCAGCAGTGTTTAAAGTCAGTTGAAACTGGTGGGTTATTTGGCTTGATTAACCTCTTTAGCGGGGGAGCTCTAATTCAGCTCTCAGTCTTTGCTTTGGGAATCATGCCTTATATAACTGCATCAATTATCGTTCAACTGCTCACAGTTGTTATTCCACGCTTTGAAACTTTGAAAAAAGAGGGACAAGCTGGAACTGCAAAACTGACGCAGTACACACGTTACTTAACAATTGGCTTAGCAGTCCTGCAGTCAACTGGATTGATTGCAGTTGCCAGGACACCAGGTCGTTTACTTCCCGGATGTGACCTTGCAATTATTCCTGATACTTCATGGACCCGAATTGCAACCATGATCTTCGTTATGACTGCTGGAACATCAGTAGTTATGTGGCTTGGTGAATTAATCACTGATCGCGGTGTCGGTAACGGTATGTCAATCTTGATTTTTACATCGATTGCAGCTGGTTTCCCAAGCCAACTTTGGTCAATCAGACTTCAAAAGGGATTGTTCGCCTTCCTCTTTGTGATGGCGGTTGGAGTATTGGTAGTTGCCGCGGTTGTCTTTGTTGAACAAGCACAACGCCGTATCCCAGTCCAGTATGCCAAGCGCATGGTCGGACGTCAGGCTTACGGCGGCACCAGCACTTATATTCCAATCAAGGTCAACCAAGCTGGAGTTATCCCAGTAATTTTCGCTTCCTCTTTGTTGTACATCCCCTCGCTGATTGTCAACTTCACAAATAGTCAGGCAGCATGGGCGGTATGGATTAGCCGTAACTTTGTTAATGGTGACAATCTTATTTATGTCATAACGTATGCCGCTCTTATTATTTTCTTCACTTACTTCTATGTTGCAATCACCTTCAACCCGGATGAGGTTGCAGATAACATGAAGAAGTACGGTGGATTTGTGCCCGGAGTTCGTGCCGGAAGGTCCACATCTGAGTACTTGCAGTATGTCCTCTCCCGGATCACCGCTCCTGGTTCGGTGTACCTAGCCCTTGTTGCAATAATCCCAATTGGTGCACTTGTCCTATTTGGGGCGACTCAAAACTTCCCATTTGGTGGCACCGCGATTTTGATTATTGTCGGTGTTGGTCTTGATACCGCCAAGCAGATCGAAGCACAGTTGCAGCAACGTTCATACGAGGGATTCCTTCGCTAATGCGCTTAGTCCTGGTTGGACCACCAGGTGCCGGTAAGGGAACACAAGCTAAATTCCTGGCTGCGCATTATTCAATTCCACACATTTCTACTGGTGATATTTTTCGTGCAAATTTAAAGGCTGGAACTGAGCTTGGTAGGCAAGCGAAAGCATTTATGGACCGTGGTGAGTTAGTTCCAGATTTGGTAACTAATGAAATGGTGAAGGCGCGCCTGGCCGAATCTGATGTCGCAAACGGCTTTTTGTTAGATGGCTTTCCACGCAATGTGGCACAAGCTGAAGTTCTGCGTGCGGTTTTAGCTGAAAAAAAGCAGCCGCTGCACGCGGTTTTAGAGTTCCTATTGGATGATAAAGAAATTATTGCCCGCCTTTCTGCAAGACGTACCTGCCGCGATTGTGGGGCGCCATCAATTGACCTAGACAAGTGCCCAAACTGTGGTGGCGAAGTTTACCAGCGGGAAGATGACAAGCCAGAGGTAATCAATCGACGGCTTGAAGTCTACGCAGAGCAAACTGCGCCCATTATTTCTTTTTATCGTAATCAAGGTTTACTTATTTCGGTAAGTGCATTGGGCACAGTGGAAGAGATCACCGCGCTGGCAATATCTGCCTTAAGCCGGGTGACGCAGTAAGTCTGCAGCAATGGCAATTCAAATAAAAACTCTGGCGCAGATACAAACGATGCGACGTGCCGGTTTACTAGTCGGCCAAACACTTGAGTTAATTCGCACATCAATAAAAGCTGGAATGACAACGGATGCACTTGATGCAATCGCAGCTGCCAACATTAAACGTGGGGGAGGCACCTCAAACTTCAAGGGCTATCACGGTTTTCCAG
>Ga0209702_10001685_pt1 | contig 41205 bp, 60 predicted proteins | sample FRY01_FD_187210 | JGI IMG/M metagenome (GOLD analysis project Ga0209702, IMG submission 187210) | Freshwater microbial communities from Lake Fryxell liftoff mats and glacier meltwater in Antarctica - FRY-01 (SPAdes) (version 2) | ecosystem: Environmental > Aquatic > Freshwater > Ice > Glacier...
CCGTGTAGTAAAGATGTGGAGAAATAACGGATTAAAATGCTTACAAGTGGCAGAGGGGGATTTTTAATGACTAATAATAAACCTCACGAGGACGAACCAAGTGAGGTGACACCTAGTAATAATACACCAGTAGAACAATTCATACGAGCGATCCAGAATCCTGATATGGATGATATGTGGGATGAAGTATGATGCGCCATAAAATACTAACAATTAAGCTCTGGAAACTTAAATATACATTTTGGGGTAAAGCACATTCACTTTATTCATGCGCTGAATGTAGAAAGAATTATAGATGACTAAAACAGCCTATAAAGTATATTGTCAAGAATGTGGGGATTCTTACGTCGAGTTTATGGTAGATGTAAAACCTTTAAAAGCTCTTGCCCGTAGTATTAGTGAAGTAACAAACCTAATACATAGAGGTCATAACTATGGGATTGAAGTTATTGAGATAAGCAATTCGGAGATGTGGGATGAAGTATGAAACAGATTACCGTAGTACGAGAACATGACTGTATCAGTCACTATTTAGCCAGAGTTAGAATAAATGGAAAATTGTTTTGGATGACAATTTTTAAGGAGGTATCAGAATGACTAACAAAAAGATATTAGAGAAAGCTATTCAGAAAGCGATAGCTGGTGGGTGGGATGTTTTTAGTACCGAGAATCACCAAATAGACGTCGTGCTGATAACACTGGACATGCTAGATGACCCAGAAAACTATCACAATGAGGCACCACACTCAGGGTTAACTGTGTATATCCGACGAAACGGGTACTACGCTCCAGACGAGATTATCTTCAATCACGAGTTTGCTAAGGCTCTGTGGTCAACACGAGAAATGTGGACTGACGAAAGACTTTCATTAAACAAGCAGACTTGCGAATATAAGACTGCAATATTAAGCAACAACAAATCATGGCAATTTCACCTACAAATGATGGTAGTAGCACTAGACCCTATTAAATACTTAGGAGAACACTTAGATGATTAGAACTTGACAACTGCCCTATGGTTTGCTACTATAGGGGTATTAAAGAAGTAAGGAGCTTTACATGGAATTTGCATTCGCCGTAATAGTCGGGCTATTGGCACTCGGCGCAATATTATTAGCGTTATTTATTGAAACTTAAAGGAGGAATTGATGGCATTTCGCGATATAACCAAGGTTCTATATTCAGGGAAAATTAAGTTAGATTATAAGGACAAAGCGCACAGATACTATGTTCGAACTCGTGTGGACTTTGACCTACCAGAAGATGATCCAAAAGCCTGGAGTAAGATTATTTACCCTAAAGGTACTACTACACTCCTAGGCGACACATTAGAGAAAAAAGGTTTGATGACATGGCCACTTGGTTTAGCAATACGGGAACTCTTTGGGTTCTACGACTTCAAAACTGATGATGGTAAGCAGATGACAGGATTCTCCAAGGGTGTCGGTACTCTGTGGGATAATGGAATCACCAAAACACTAGATAAGGATAATCTACTGCCAATCGTTAAGTCAGCTAATACAGCATGGCAACGTAAGCAGAAGCAAGGTGCTGATATAGGTTCTGCAGTGCATGATGCTATTGAGCATTATGTTCTAGCCCACACCAACAACCCAAGCCTAAAAGACATACCATCATTATTTGACATCAAAGGGCAGTATCTATGGGGCATTAAGGAATCATTCCCAGATTCAAACTCTGAAGAATTTACTAAAGCAATGGATGCTCTCGACGAAGAAGTAGAGATGGCCGAGAAGGCATTCGAACAGTTTGTTCTCTGGTGGGATACTACTAAGCCAGTTCTGTATGGCGCTGAGGACTTACTATATTCAGAAGTACACAATGTTTGTGGAACTTATGATGGTGATCTTGGAATACGCAGAGAGCATCACCCAATGTATGAGGCTGCTGGGGAATCTGATACTGAGAACTCTGAAATAGAGTGGAACCCTATTTTTGGAGTGATAGCCACCAAGGAAATTATCCGTGTTACAGCAGACTGGAAGACAAGCAAAGCTAGCTCCAGCAAGGACGCAGCTTCCCCAGAAGGCGTGTACTACAGCTATTTCATACAGTTAGCCATTTACGAGCTAATGCGCCGCGAGATGGGCTTTCCTCATGCCGACGACCTATTGACTGTATCGGCCAGGAAAGACGGAGGATTTTCACTTATATATGCCAGTGAGCTTGGATTAACAGTCCAGGATTGTATCGACTGGGCCATAGCGGTAATTACATGTTACCGATTCATGGACAAAACTAAAAAAGGTTTGCTAGCGCACGCCGAGCCAAAGGAGGCAAAATAATGTCAATAAAACCAATTCGTGCTAAGGCAGGAGAGAACCAAGAGTTCGAACAGATACCAGCTGGAGTATATCTAGCTCGTTGTTACAAGATGGTTGATATCGGTACTCAACAAACTCATTCTGCAAAGTTTGGAGATAAAGAAGTACGCCAAGTGATCCTGTCATGGGAATTACTACAAGATGATGATGGCAAAGCAGTATCTATGGCTGATGGCGAAAGAGTATTCTCTGTCAGCAAGAAGTATACGCTTTCAATGAATAAGAAATCTAACATGCGTAAGGATCTTGATTCTTGGCGCGGTGTTCCATTCACTGATGCAGAAGCTAATGACTTCGATATTACTAAGCTACTAGGACAGTTCTGTAAGCTCCAGGTAGTGCACAGTACTACTGGTGATAAGACGTATTCTAATGTTGCTACGCTTATGAACACCAAGAAGAAGGTAGATGGTGTTAATGATATTGTAGGATTCTCTATAGAGGAACCAGACATGGAAGTGTTTAACGCATTACCAGGATGGCTCCAGACTAAGATCCGTGAGTCAAACGAATGGACAGATGATGCAGAAGTAGACGAAGAATCTGATGGTTCAGCAGTTGAGAGCGCTGAGCAAGAAGAAATAGACGTTAGCGGATTGCCGTTTTAAAGTGTGGTTGAGTTTAAGGAAGGTGTTAAATGTTGACATTTAAATCAATCTCCATTATGGAGTTCAGTGATGAAGAATCTTTAGAGGTATTTGTGAGAATTTTACCTCTAAAGGCTCATCAGCAGATCGCTCTGTTAGAGCGTAAAACTGTTGAAGACGATGACAAAGTACAAGTAACTGGTTGCAAAAAAGTAACCCATACGTTCTCCATAGAAGGGGAAGAATAGGTGAAAACCTTACTATTAAAAGCTAGCCTGACTCGCATGGGTAGGATTAAAGATGGTTCAGTCAATCTTTCATTCAACACCATGGAGGAAATTGATTCTGACAGTTTTAAACTGATGGATGAGTATTTTAGGCAAGATGGTTGGCTGGCATTTCAAATGAATGAATATGATGGGTCTGAAGTCCCCAAAGAGAATGCACAGGTGGAGGGGAGTAAGAGCCCCTCCACGTACCTTAGAATTTGCTTATTCGCTAAGCACATGGCCTCTGGTGGTACTAAAGATAACTTCCCAATATACTATAATAAAATCATGGCTGGGTTCGCGAAAGCAGTCAATGATACATATCCAGGAGAAAATTAGTGCAGAAAAAATTTGATAAACTTGGGAGAAAGATCCCTGTATTTGACCGATCAGCAGCCGCTGTGAAAGCTAATAAAACGAGTAAGGAGAAGTATGGACCTGACCATCATAAGAGGATTGGTGCTATTGGCGGTAGTCATAGTACTAGGGGTTATTTTGGTAGCCTTAAAGATCAGGGCAAAACCGAAGAACTTAAAACTATTGCGAAAAATGCTGCGGCTGAAAGTGCGAAAACCCGTTCGGCTAAAGGATATAAAAATCCCCTCAAGAAAGAACAGGGCAATACACCCCTTTCTGGAGGAGTCTAATGTTAAAAAGAGGTGGGCTCATAAAGTCAAAGCCAATAAAGAAACAAGGTCCAAAGGCAATGGAATGGAAAAAGTTTCGAAACGAACAGTTCCAAAAGGACTGCGACGAAGAAGGACTGATAAGGTGTGAAGATACTAAAGTTGGTCTTATTCATTGTGGTGTTGCGAATACTAATCCAGATCTTCATCACCTAGAGGGTAGAGACGGTAAGTTGATGTTCGATAGGAGTAAAATGGTTTGGTTAAGGAGATCTTGTCATGAAGCTGTCCATAATAGGTAATGTGCCGAGCTTGAAGAACCGTAAAATTATTTCTATGAACCGAGCTACAGGTAGACCATTTCTAAGGAGTGCACCAGCAGTAAAGCAGTGGCAAGCGGAGGCAGAAGAACAGCTTCGTAAGCAATTTAAAGGGCTAAAGGTTGCTGATTACCCCATCAGCATAGCTGTCTCTATCTATTATGGAAACCTTAGAAGACACGATTTAGACAATTCATTAGCTACAATCATGGATGCACTTGTTGCGGCAGAAATTATAGAAGACGATAATATAAATAATGTAGATTCAATAAGTATCAGCTATGGTGGTTATGATAAAGAAAACCCCAGAGCAGAAATATTTTTGGATGATTAAGGAGATAAATATGAGTGAAGATATAGATAAAATTAAAGAAGCAAAGATACCAACTAGACGAGCTAAAATGTTGATGGTGAACCCAGTAGATTTTATGTTCTTGTTTACTAAGGGGTTGAAGTGGCGAAAGAATACTTCATTGGTATCTGGCATCCCCGAAGATGCTGAGCTACTCACAATAGCTGCTGAGCCAGTTCGTGGAGGTATTATGTTAGTAGTTAAGTCAGCTAGTTACCCTGAGATACCTATAAGTCAAATGCCACCTATAGAACTTGTAGAGATCCAGACAGGTGTGACTGGAGCTACTAAGAAAAAGGTAGTTAGGAAGAAACGAAAATAGGTGTTGACACATGGCTTATGGTGTGCTAGAATGGTCTAGTAATCAATTAGAAGGGATTAACAATGAAAAACAATAAAACAACTGAGCCAAAAGCTCCTAAACAGTCAAAAAATATTAAAGCATCGATACTAGGACTTATGAGCTTAGTAGTAGCGTTAGCTGAGATAGCAGGAACATATGTTTTTGTTACTCAAGATAACCAGATATTACTACCAATAGCAGTAGTTCTTGGTCTTGACGCAGCACAACGTCTAGCACGTGCATTTACAAAAGTGGTATAATTTACTCGTAACTAATAAAGGAGTTTACATACCGCTCTCTGTAGACCGAGCAATTAACATCTTATGAAAAAAAGAATACTTACAACCGCTATCGTTGCGTTGCTTATAGCAATAACAATGGCAGGGTTACGACATATAGACGTATTGAACGATGGAATTAAACTAAAGCAAATAGAAATTAAAGATAATAGTTCGCAGTTACGTTTGTTAGACAGCAAGTATCAGAAATTAAATGATGACTTGTTAAAGAAAGACGCTGATAAGGCAGAGCTAGAAAAGCGACTCCAAGACTTACAGAAAGAACGTGAGAAGCTACAAGCTGACCTACAAGCTAAGAGAGAGCAGAAAGCTAAAGATATAGCAGTTAAGGCTCAACAAGCTCTTACTGCTCCTGTACGGACGCAGACAGCCTATGCTTCTGGCGGTAGCTGTGCTGAATGGATGGCTCAGGCTGGTATACCTGCAACTACTGCTACTAATAAGTTAATCCTTAAAGAGAGTAATTGTAGACCACACGCAGTCAATCCAACCTCGGGTGCTTGTGGCATCGCCCAGGCATATCCTTGCGCCAAGATGAAGTGTCCATTAAATGATTCTGGTGCAGTATGCCAATTACAATGGATGAATACTTACATCGTAAGCAGATATGGATCGTGGGATAACGCTTTGTCTGCATGGTACTCAAGATGCGGTAGTCCACAAGGATGCTGGTATTAGTATATAATGGGATAGTTGAGTACTTTGCGAGACTACTCAACTACCTTATTCGGCTCCTTTAAGCAAACTTTTTGCTTGCCGTGGGGGAGTCGATAGGTGTAGCTGGTGCACACCGAAGCGTTGCACATCACTATGCTACTAGGCTAGTTCATAGTCGAACGTATAAATAAGCCGTCCCTCCCAGCCCTCCATTTAATGTTATAATTAGATCAAACAAAAATGTTCACAAAATTGAAGAACCCCGCAATGTGGGTTCTTTTTTTGTATTAGCTGGCCGCCACGCTTTTTTATTTTACGTCTAAAAGACAAGTACTGACAGAATTAGGTGAAGGGTAATTAAACCAAGGTTCGAAGCCATTGCGCTTATGACTTTTATTATACACTAATTACACCAGCCTGGTTCTGTACTGTAGTAGCTTAAAAATGTAAACAAAAACCACCCCGAAGGGTGGATAGTGGCGTGGAGTCATCAACTCCTTGTCTATATTGTGGCTTACAACGCCCTATAAGTTACTCCACAATATCCCGTGATTAAGCCGAGTACTATTCTATTATATCACGTCCATTCTTTTTCATAGTAAGCCCACTCACTGTCTATATGCAGTACAGCTAAGTCTACGATCTTACCAATCATATCTATTTTCATTGGCTCTCTGCCAAACTTATCCCTAAAAGCAGCCAAGTCATAATCACACATAGTGTCGGATATAATCTGAGTGAAGTATCGCTGTGCCATGTCACTCACAAGACTTTCATAAGCTCCATCACCTAACGCTTCATCTACAGTAGGCTTGTAAAGTCGTAAGCCTAGATTGACATCTTCATCTTTTGCTTCTACTTCATGCCAAATATGTGACCCCTCTTGATACGTTGGAAAGAAAAACAGCTCGGTGTTACTTTGTCGCAGTTCATGGTCACCAGTGTCTGCACGTAAAATTAAAAATTCGCCCTCGTTATCTTCTTGCCAAGGAAATTCGTGATTCATGTTACATCGTAGTTAATACTACGCCTCCCTAATTCTATTAAGATTACATTCCTATCCGCTTCTAAAGCAAGACGCTGTTTATTAAGTGCTTGTTGTTTCAAAGCAACAAGAGCTAAATCATCATATACTTGATTCAAGTCCATCTCATAATCGAACCTTTTTTCTGGTGTCATAACGCTTTCCTTATGCCATTTATTATCATTAACATTTCATCTCGGTTAGGTTTCATGGGTGGTTGTTCAATCTTGTGTAGTTGGTCATGTTCCACCATACACAAAACCACCTTATTATCCTGTAACTCACGGAACTCTTTTTCTATAGGAGTAGTGTAGTCATTTTTTGGATAATATAGGTGGTGCGTGTTCTGTCTGCATCCATGTTTGCTTTCCCAATACTTACAGCTTTCGCTGGCATTGGGGCATTCCATTATTCTATGTCTCCGAATGAGCGAGTATAGTCATCAAGGCACTGTGAAGCGTCCTGGATAGTCATCTCGCCGTCTAATACCGATTGTTTTAACTGATACTCTAAAGTCAACTGTTCCTCACCAGCAGGCTGTATGAGCGTTTCAGCTAGGTTATCTAATTGACCCTGGTATTCAGGTGATACTAGCGGTTTTTGATGTATGATGCTTTTCCACATATCATTAGTTATTAGGAACGAAATAAACTATAACTGCGGTGATTATGAGCGTTACTTGCTCTGCTAACTCTGGTGTTTGAACTATACCAAGTTGTGCTAGTAGCCACAATGCTGTTGCGATTGCTACTGGTACGATTGCTTTACGAATTGATGATAGACCCATTGCTTTATCTCCCTGCTACAATTAAAACTAAAATTACTACTACTACGATTACTAGAATTGATGTTAAACTCATTTTTTATTCCTTTTATTACTACCGACTTTATGATTCTTTAGCCAAAGTTTAACCTTTGCCCACGTAGTATTCTTTCTACGTCCTCGCTTGTCTTGGATATCTTTCTTCATCTAACTCCTTGTAAATTTAGCTAAAAATTCCCCGATAGACTTCATTAAGCCAGTCAGGAAAGCGATAATTGCGTTACGGTCAGGGTCAACAGGTACAACCACAACAGGTGGTACGACAGGAGGTACTGGAATTGGTTGCGGTAAGGATACTAAGTCTAAGTCTTTCATGTTTACACCGTTAGTGAGCTTCTTATCGAATGAGTACTTTGTGATGCCATACTGAGCCTTTACGGAGTGATTATCTGCAATTGCATGTACAGTGTAACCTTCGCCTTTTTTAAGTGCCTTGACCTTTAGAAAGCCAGCCCAGGTTGCGGTATTAAAGTTCCAAAGGTTTGTATCTTTATTGACGGTGTAGCTTACAGGTGCAGGTAATACAGAATAAGTGATACTAACAGTAGGGGCAGGAACCACAGGCGGTGCAGGTTTAGGAGTTGCTACAGGTGGTGCAGGATTGTATCCGCCAGTTTTCCACTTGTCAGCTTCGGCTCGGATTCTGTTTAGGCTGATAGAACCAGGACACTGAGTAGGCTGGAACTTATTGTGTGGGAATAATTCTAACCTGCGACCATAGCGTTCTTCCAGTTGGTCTACTAACCAGCCTGACTTCTTATAGCCCTCTGCACCGAGAGTAGGCTGATGTTCTATAGAGATAGTAGTAGGATTCCCTGGACCAGTAGTCCACGCTACATTATCAGGACTGACCATTAGAGTAATCTTGTTATCTGATACAACGTAGTTTACTGACTTCTTACCGAGATTGCCCTGGTTAAGGAAGTAATTAACAATGTTATCGTGATTAGACGCACCAGTGCCATCACCCCACCAGTGAACCGCTATAGCATTACGAGAGTATCTAGTCCTATAATAAGCGTTCGATTCGGCTGGAGTAAACCAAGACTTTTTGTTGGCTATCTTAATTTCAATAGGATAGATTATACCTTTATTCATCACTTCTCCTTGTTTACTGTTTGAACATCTACTATCTGGGTTTCTATGTGCTGGTCTTTATTGAGTTTAAGTAGTTCGACAATCTTCTTATTGGTGTTTCTTATACCTTTAACATCTGTGTTCTGGCTAGTGACTAATCTAGCTATCTTTATGTTCTGTTCGCCTAAGTGTCCGTTGCGTATCTTAGCTTCCTCGTTGCCCTTATTAGTGGCTTCGGCTATCTCACGGTTAGACTCTGCCATATCTGCAATAGCTTTAGATAATTGTTGACGTTCTCCCCTATCTGACTCAGAAGTCTTTTCTGATTGACTAAGGACAAACTTTAGTAGTGCATAGAAGCCAGCTAACATGCCAACAAAGATGGTTAATATCGGTGCTAGTTCTGTTAGGGTTACGGATGCAAATATCATGTTAGTAAGCTAGCTCCGCAGTTATGATAAACGAACCCTCGTTACCGTTGGGTCTGAAAGTCTCGGTTCCAGTTGCTGAGTCAATAGCACCATATAATGTGTATGTTGTTTGAGCGGTTGTAGTCACTGGTGCATTTTTAACCCAGTTAGATAATAGGAAAGGACTGCTGTGTGTAGCGTTCCTTGATGTTAGTTCTTGGCTATATACGGCAGCTGTCGGTACTGATGATGAAAGAGTTACAAATCCACTCCTAGTGCCTGAGACAGTAGAGTCAAACCTTACTGAGCCTTGATAACCTAAGTTCCATAAACCAGTTGGTACAGCTAGATTTAGCAAGCCCGATTGCCAAACATTGACAGCCCCGAAACCTATATTCGTAAAATTAGCTATACTATAGGTTTCCACTTTCCACTTACCCCTCGCATTATTAAATCCGAACGGAGTATCTTGTGTTGAGTAGAACGGATTAGTTAGGGTCATGTTTGGTACTTGGTTATCTTCTCCACCAAAGACAGTGATAACACCAGCGGTTATTTTGGTTATCTTGAGCATTTCAGTAGCGTTAAAAGGATTACTGAGGTTTGTAGCAACAGCACTAGACACGGCTGTAAGGTTGTTAGCGTTAGCATGAGAGTCGTTACCATCACCGTTGAACTTGTGGTAGCCAGCAAGGTTTGTTTCTGAGCCTGTAAGTTCTTGGTACTGGCGGTCTTGTATCTGAGTTGCTGTTAGGACTGCTGAGTATACAAAGGTTTGAGCTATGAAGCCAGGGAATGGATTTGTTCCTGCTGATTTTTCTGCACCTATAACCAAAGCTGTGACACCCTGGACGAGAGCAGTACAAGTTCCCGTAGTATTTACAGAACTAGGTACAACAGCTCCATTTATATATATTACTGTAGAAGCATCGCCTGCCACCGAAACATCCATACTAGTGGCTATGTGTGTCCATTTATTAAGCGGAACAGACTGCCTGCTAGTACCAGATTTGTTATTAACAGCGATTCTTAGAGCCGATACTACGACTTGTCCACTTGCATTGATTCCAAGCGACCAACCCTCTACATCTGCATTTCTTCGAGCAATAATCCCACCCCCTGCATAACTTGTGAGATATACCCACCCTCCAGTTGTAAATGTAGTAGTGAATGAAAGTCCTGTAGGTGTAGCTCTACTCCAATACTGCGAAGTACCGTTAAGCGCAGTAGATTGTGTAGGCGGAGTTGTACCTCTTGTTACTTTAAGTCGCATTCCAGGAGAGAGGACAGTGGTAAGGTCAGCACTAGAAGTGATGTCGAACTCTTTGTTACCTTTGTTATAGCCTGATGCTACGGAGAGGGTAGAGCCAAGATCAATCCAACCTTGACGAGCAGCTGCATTTTGAGCAGTTGCGGGGAGAGTGTTGGCAGTTATCTTTGTGCCACTTAAACCAGAAATATTATTATCATCAAGTCCGCCATTAAGTCCTGAGACTATCTGAGTGAGAGGGTCGTTATAATCGGAAACGTCTGCGTTAGTGCCGTCGGATGGAAGTGTTATGCTAAATACTGACATTTTTTTATTTTCTCCTAGTGCTTATTATAGCAAATTATTGTTTTTCGCGTGCGTCAAATGATCTTTTTGTAGTATTAAAGAATAAACCATTAAGCATTTCATCCCACATAGGGTCATCTGTAGGGTTGTCACCATACTTTTTGTAATACTTACCAAACTTGCCATTAAGGCTTGCATTAAATTCCTCAGCCTTACGTTTAGCCTCATTTCGGCGACGGTTTTTGACTAGATATGTAATTTCCTTAGAAGCAACACTACGCTTAGCAGATAAAGGGTTGTAGGCATCATAGAAATCGCCTGTCACCTGACCAGGAGAGAAGCTGGCATCTCTGGTTGATTTTGGTGATTGTGTCCCAAACCTTAAAGGAGCTTCCGCAGCTTGGGCTAAGTTCTGCTCCATTGGCTTACCTTGTGACGCACTGATACCCGCCCGAACAGCAGCAGGAGTAGATTGACCAGCAAGGTATAAAGCTCGCTTCTTGAGCTTACCAAGATTACTATCTTCCTCTGTCCTAGTAGCGCGAGCAGCTGCCGCATCAATTACTATTGGCCTACCGAAGTAATCTTTGTTAGCTGCAAGTTGCGAGCCCGTCATTATAGGCATTGAGAGGAACTTTCCACCTTCACTGAGTACGGCATCCGTATCTCCCGTTATAGCCCCCTTGACGGCTCCTATACCTGCACGGGGTATTGTTAGGAAGCCAGGCATGAATGGTATATATGCAACCTTTTGATTGCCTTTGTCATCTTTGCCACCATACGGTATTGCAAGGGTTAATTCTTTGCCTTCTGGGTTTTTGTGCATACCGTGGCCAGTAGTCTGTTTGTTAATTTGGTCGTAGATCATATATGTCGCACCAATACCAACTGCTAAACGACGATTCAAGGCATAAGAACGATCTCCATATGTCCGAGGGTCGCCAACTGCTTTAAGAGTATGAGCAAGAACATTTATGATACCTTCACGGTATTTAGGAGCAAAGGCGATAGTACCAATAGCATCTTGGACACCCTGAGAACGCCCTGTTGCTAATTGGTCGGTGATACCATACATCTTCTTCATTGTTTCAGCAGTTAGATCAAGTGCCGCATCTTTGCCAAGTTTTTTTTCCAAAGCGTTTTGTACATTCTTGGCAGTATTAAGTTGGAGGTTAGGCATGAATCTGCCGAATGTTGGTTCGTTAAATAACTTATTCCATACACCACCATCACTAGACGGTGTAATCTCAACGCCGCGCTTTGCCATAGACTCAACGAACCCTGAGTTAGCGGCAAATACTTTATCGGTTTGCTTAGTAGAGAATGATCGAGCAAAAGCTGCGACTGGACTATAGACAGTTTTAGCGCCCTTTATTGGGGCACCTGTTACTATCTGGCCAACACCGAGAGAAGCCTCTTTCATCATCTGCGAGAAAGTAAAGAAGTTAGCTGGAGTACCTGGGACACCACCAGCAAGAGCAATGTCCTGCCACTTAGAGTTGAATGAGGCTGTCTTACTAAGACCCTTTTCTATGATGCTGTCGCTTTTGCCATAGATATTGTTCAGGATAGTCGCCACTTCTTTTGGTGCAGATAATTGATTGCCTTGAGCTGTACGCGGAAAACCCTCAGCTGCGATAGTAGCCCAGCCAGCAGGGGGTCGTCCACTTTTCATAAGTCCCTGTTGTTTAAGGTCAGTCATAAGGGCAACATTGGTTCGAGTAGTCTCTAGACTCTTGACGTATGCACCCATCATCTCAGCAGGGTTCTTATACTTAGGTTTAAGACCCAGTGCAATACCTTCTTCATAAGTCGGTATAACGCGCTTAAAGCCAGCCTGTGGCTTTAAGCCAGCGCCACGAGCCATCTTATCTACAGCTTCTGGTGCTTGCTTCCACATATGAGGAACGTAATCTTCTCGATAGCCTATGTCTAGTCCTGCGTCTACGGCCTCTTGGCGGGTTTTATCAGCAATAGATCTAAACTGTTGCGTAAAAGCATTATCAGCAGCTGTACCAGCCTCTATTTGGTGAGCAAGGTTCATATCTAACTTGACATTAGCTTCATCGGCAGCTTTTTGTAAATTCTTCTCAACTGATTTGCCCCGTATCTCCGCAACATTACGGTCCCCCGCATTCTTTTTGAAAGTTGTCTGGGTTTCTTCACCTAGATTATTGACTGGCTGAAATATTGCATTCACCTTAGCTTTGATACCAGTAGTCTTAATAGCGTCAACCTGATTAGGAGCTGTAGCCCCATAAACTCCACCATCTTTGAACCCTTTGCTAAGCATACTTTCAGGCGTTCTAGCGGTGACATGTGTGACTTCACCAGCAACAGATTTCCCAGCAGTTCCACCCTTACCGATAGCGTTACGTTCGTTATCAATAGCGTTGACTATATCGTCACGTTGGTCAGAAGGAATACGAAAGAATGTTTTGTCGCCAGTTTTAGGATTAACTATTTGTACTACCTCATCAGCCTGTGTCGCAATATCTTGAGATACTTTAGATGTGGCTTGTCCTGGCGCACTACCTTTAATCTTGTTGATTCCTTTGCCTAGCCCATCAAAAGCTACGGGGAGGGCTCCACCGAGGGCTCCACCGATTGCAGCTCCTTTAGCGAAATCTAGGCCGCTAGCATCTGGATTATTCTTTCCAGTAGTTGTAGCACCATAGGCAGCGCCAAACAAAGCACCCTCACCAGCCTTAGTCAGTAGCTTCTTGCCACCCTGTTTCACGATTTCTTTTGTTGCTCGTTCTCCGCCTTCTTTGACAAGCTGTTCAATAGCTTCAGCCCCACCAGTTTTAATGGCTTGCTTTATGGCGTCTTTAGCAAGAGTCTTGACAGCTGTTTTTGCTATTTTACCGCCTAAAGCACCCGCGCCTGGTATGAAGTTTAGTGCAGTCTCAGCAGATTGGAATGCTAGTTTCTTAGCATCTATTTTGTTGAGTGACTCCATATCCTGTTTGGTGTTAGCACTAACTGTAGTAAGTTTCTTAGTTTCTTCTGAGAATTTCTTAGCTTCAGCCTGAAACTTAGAATCTTTCCACTGAGCATCAGAAGCAGAGCCAAACTTTTCACGCCACTCTTTGTTGCGCTCATTTAGCTTATTAGTATTATCAGATAAATCTTTAGTAGCTCGAACACCACGACCAACGTCGCCTAGTCCTTGGTAGGTATCTACAGTAGTATTCTTGAGGTCAAGAGCAGCATCCCGTGCAAAGTTAGCAGCACCCTTAGTTATACTCTTAAGACGATCAAACACTCCCTTGCCACCAGGCTTATCGGCTTCTGGCGTCTTTAGAGATTGAGTCATTTGAGCTGACTGTGAATCAGAATTACTGGAAGCCATGAAACTATTATGTTTTTCAAGGTTCTTTAATGCTTTGTTGAAATTTTTACGCGATAGCATAAATTATACTTCCATTATCCGTTATAGTATGACTTCCACCTCTTTTGATTGGGTTGGCCATCTCCAGCGCCAGTGTATTTCCAGAAATCCTTAGCAAATTGTCTAGGATCTCCACCAGCTTGGCGGTAGTAATCACGGGCAATCTGGAATGTTGATGGTGAAACGAATCCATCTTGCCCACGACTTCCTTGAGCGGTTATGATACCAAGAGCAGCTTCCTGTGGGCTTACTTGTTCACCAGCTTGGCTTGAAGCTCGGTTAGCGGCAGAGTTACGCGCATCAGCTGCCATCTTAGCTTGGTTCTGTTGAGCTTCGAATACACGCTGTTTATCTGCTTGATCAGAGTTGAATTTCTGTTCAGCGGTCATTCTGTTCCAAGCATTGAGTGTTTGCATATCATTTTCGCGCATTGCACTAGCTTTATCGAATACGTTAGTAGACAGATCGGCTTTCTTACCGAGTAGGTCAGAACGAGTTTTAGCGATAGTAGATTGTAGTTGAGCTAATGCAGGTAGATAAGTAGATGAAGTGTAGTTAGCTTGTTCGTCAGGTGAGAAGCCAGAAAAGAACATTCCTTTGTTCTGAGCTCCTTGTTCAATTTGGCCAAAAGCCTTCTTTTGAGTTGCTGCTAGACCCTGCTCTTGAGCTTGTCCAGCTTGAGCATTTTGGTTAATGCTTTCATCAATAAGTTGATTTTGGGGTGCTATTGCCCTAGACTGTTCATTGATTAGGGATTGTATGTCTCTTACTGCTGGCGCCATTTTTATTTTCTCCTATGCTTATTTTATCACTTTTTTACGGTATCAATAAACGATAATTGTATGCTACTGGAGTTGAGGGGAACCCACCGCCACCACTATCGTTATTTAATCTCACTATATATAGGTTTCTGTCATCTAGAAAAGCGTATATCAATACCCTACCATCAGGGGATCCCCAGGGTAATGTAGTCTGTTGGCCAGTCCCTGCTACATTTGTAGTAGCCGAGACTTGGAATATTAAGTTATCGCTATTAAAGTTATGAGCAATAACTTCAGTTGTAGATACTTCACCAGCTCCAGGTAAAAGAGCTACCACGAATGTGCCACTACCCTGTCGTAGTACTTTGTTAGAACTAGCTTTAGACGTCATCTGGAGTTTGCTAAAATCAGGCATTATTCTACACTTTCTTCATAAAATCTATAATATATTACTCCACTGATAGCAGAACCGTTATTCTCTGAGATTGTTACATTTAAATTAGTAGAATCTAAATAAACAGTGTCAACTTGTCCACCGTTACCATCTATAGCATAACTAGCTGTACTACTAAAAAGAGGGAAGACCTTACCACTGGTGTATTTATAGAAAGCTACAAAATAAGGTTTATAGGGTAGGCCATGAGGAATAGTAAAGTTTGTAAAGCCAAACGCACCAACAGAGAAAGCTAGGCTGCCTCTAGTAAATACTCGTTGATAGCGGAAGTCGCTTGAGAAGGCTAGTCTGGATGGTCTACTGGCACTCATTAGTACTCCGTCTTATCTGCCCATACGCGGACTCTTACAGTGCCACTTCTGTCGGCTACGGCATATATGAGATTGTTAAGGCTGTAGCCATAAAAGACTATAGCACCAGCTACCGTATTATTAGTGGAGCTCCTACCAGCCTGATACCAATAAGCAGAACTAGTAGGTTTAAACTCTAAACTATAGAGTGGTGGGAAGGCGCCTTCAACTGGGGTATGGACTAAAGTAGTGCCAGTATTCACAGCTACCTCTGTATCTGTTATCAACTGTTCTATGTTCCAAGATGATAGATAATTCAGTTTATCATTGTCAGCCATTACAACTCCTTAGAAAGCATCATTTACGCTGAAGCCAGCTTTAGCTATTGCTTGACCGCCAGTACCGTCTGGTAGAACACCAATCTGTACTATGTTCTTACCACTAGAAGGGTCATACCAATACCAAGTTGCAAGATCCATTTTGAATACTAGTTGGGTATCAGTAGCAGAAGAAACATCAACACCAGCCTGAGAAACTTTAATTCCAAAGTCTTGGCCAGCGCCCCAACCATTAGCTTGATAGCCAATAATCATACGCTTGGTAGTTCCATCAGAGAACACCTGTGTTTTCAGTAAAGTGTTTAGCCTGTTAATAACATCATTCAAAGCTCTGATTTGAACTTCCTGAGAAGAACCAGGAGTGACTGGAGGTAAGTAACCGCCAGATAGACCAGCACCTACTGCGCTTACATTGTCAGCCATTACTTAACTCGACCACTCTTGATTTGTGCCATATAACCGTATAAATCTACAGGGGCGGCTAAGTAATCACATTCAAAACGGAACTGTGTGTGTTTGCCACGGCCACTCATTGGTACTTTAGTGTCAACAAGCCTATCGCCATCACCCCAAACAGTACCATCATTCCAGTAAAACTGTCCCCATGTTGCACCACCTGGATTTACAGGGAATTGAGCTAGCTGTGGATTATCAGCGAAATCTACATCTTTACCGACCATGAGTACATAAGCAGAGTCAGTGGGTCTTACATACGGTCTGAAGCGCTTAATACGGTCTTTAGCAGAGCCAGAACCATAAGGCTTATATGCAGTCCAGTATCTAAAGGAGATGATCTTACCTAGGTCACTCTCACTGTTCTCACCAAGATATAGTGCTCCACACTTTGAACTGAATTCAATCATCTGGTTATTATCTTGTGTCCATTCTAATGAGCCAGTTACTGGGCGCCCTGAGTCTTGGAACCATTGTAAGTGCTTATTGCTATCTTTTTTGGAGAGTTCAAGGAGTAGCATATTCTCTGACTGTAGATCAAGGCCAGATGGGTAATAAACTCTGAGTTGGTTACGGTACAGATGCAGACGGACCTTACTTGTATCCTGGATTGATTGTAGTGCTGGCTCTACCTTCTCAGAAAGGATCTCGTCTTCAATGCCGTTATATCGGTAGATATGCTTGTCGTCTGCCATAAAGTAGATGTAGTTGCGATCCACAGCTATGGCTTCGTCAGACACAGCGCCCTTAGTACCAATAGCTTCTTTACGAGTAAATGAACTGAGGTCAGAGCCATAGAGTGTGTGTTTAGTCTCACGAGTGAATATGACTAGATTATCCTGGAACACGCGCCAACCAGCTATCCAGTCAGGTGATTTAGGATTCGGTACATAGAAGAAATCTACAGAACGGTAACTTGTGAAGTTGTAGAGTTCAGAGAAATTTATACGAGTAGGGTCATTAGCAGGCACGAAGAAAGCTCTGTTCTGGAAGATGATTATATGAGTTGGTGTGCCAGCAACATTAGCAATATCTGAGACAGTTGTACCGTCCCATTGTCGAGCTGGCTTTATACCATCGACCCACATAGTCTTATCGTCTACTTGTACGAATCTGACCTTCTTAGCGACAGCGCCAACATCAGCATTGATACTAGTAGGTACGCCCAGATCAGTTACTGAATATACGTTAGTACCCATCGCGAATAAAGTACGGTTAGCTAGATCTGATGGGTAACGACGAGTGAATCCAAGTATTTCGCCAACTGTGGATAAGTAGCTTTTGTAGCGCCAAGTATAGCCTAATGCAGTGTAAACACCCCCAGGTGTTGCTGTTGATTGACCACCAGTTGCAGCTGTTCGATTTAAAGCATAAGTGGAAGCTCCGCCAGTTTCAACACGGACACGATGCCAGTACTGTGTGCCATTAGTGAGTGTAGGCGCATCGATGAAGTAAGCAGGCAAGTATTGGAAGCTAGCAGAGATGAGTCCTGAAGATATTGAACCTTGCGCTAACAACGTGCCTGGGACTCCTGCACTATCAGCATAGATCTCTACTATTACTGAGCCACCGCCTGCTACGCTTGTTTTTATCTCGTATTCTAATTTAGTGAGTGCACCGCTGGATGAGGGTGTGAATGGTTCAACTAACCAAGTTAGCGCGGTGAATGTAGCTTCCCCAGTTGATGCAGCAACATTCTGCACGTTAAGAGTCTCGCCTACAGGAGTAGACAATCGAGTGGACCCCTTACGAGTACGGATAGCAACACGAGTTTCCCCGTCTTGTCGAGCATACATACGGCAGTTTGAGTTATAAGGGCTTTCTCCAAGAGGCATTACCTGGTCTGGCGTAATGAGGTTCAAGCCACGAAGATCGTAAACTTCATCAACTCGTGGGACACTACCAGCCTGCGTACGGCGTCTTTGAGCTTTATTAAAGTTACTTTGCATTAGTAGTCTCTATCTACTCTGTAACCGCCACTCCTGCGCCCACGATTAGTCTTAACGACTTGGGGGCCAACCTTAAAACCGCCACGACCATAGTTCTTGATAAAAGCAGTTCTAAGCCCTTGCAATCGGTTTAACTCAGCATCAGCTTCTGGGTAATCCTCATTAACGCGCATAACACGTTCAAGGGTACCGATAGTCATTAGTTCACGATTATTTATTGGTAGTTCACATTCGTCTGTGGCTGCTACCATCAATACTGGTGAGCGGAGATAGTCTAAAGTTATATTGTAAATAGCGTCAGTACGTGATTGGAAGCGTAAGCCTTCACCAAAGAAAGTCCAATCGCGGATTTTAGCAGTCGTAGCGACACTAAAGTTGGCGTAGCGTGACATGAATTCGTCATACTCAATGAAGCCAGTCTTGGTTATATTGCGATAAGTTGAAACGTTGTCTAAAACAATAAGATTTATTAAGTTCATAAAATCTTCAGGCAAGTCTTTTTGAGATGAATTAGCTGCAACAGATAGAGTCTCGTTTTGCTCCATGAAGCGGATGCGATTGTCATTGAATAGTTCAAACTGAAAATCATTAGCAGCGCGATCTATTGTAGTATCTGGGAAGCCACTATCATCAAGTTTGTCTTTTACTGCTGTTCGGATGTCGCTTAGTGTGAATTTTTCAAATGCCATATTTTTCCTTATATGCTTATTTTGGAGATTCTGTATACACAGCTAATCTTACCCCAATTATATCACGAAAAAAGTTATTTCTTAGTAACAGGCGTAACATTGTCCTGCTCTAATTGTTGCATTCTTGCTTGTAATGCTCGTAGATTGGTCTGGGCAGTTTCTAGTGCGACTACCTGTTCGTATGCTAGGCTCTTGAGTTGCTGAATATCTTCGATTCTTGAAATGTCCATTAGTTAATCTCCTCTGTTATTACTTTGACTACTTTTTCTAACTCTACTACATCTATGAGTGGTTTAGCGGATTCTACTAGTGTTATTGTTTGTTGTGCAACATCGCTAGACTCAAAACTCTGCACCTTTAATAGTAAACCGAACAGTTGCACCGACAAGTGTAGTAGCTACTCCGTTTTTCTGATAGTTGAGGGTTATACTGTATGTAGTCCCTCTGTTAATTTTCAAATTTGCCATAATGTCTCCTTTTTAATTATACACTGTTATTTCTTATAAACTTAGCCAGCTTGTTGGTATCTACTACTACCTTACCCTTTTGAGTTCCAGTATAAGTGGTGGTGTCGCTCCATATTGCAGTTCTTGTAGCTTCGGCAGCAGCAGCAGGGTCACCTAGTGTTTCTGGTGTTAGCTGGAAAGCAAGTGGTTGACCCTCATACCAGATGTCAAGACCAGATATAAGGTTAGTACCTCCGTTAAGGTCATCAACGAAAGCCTTTCCGCCAGCTACTGTACCCCTAGCAGTTAATCTAACTGTTGCTACATCGCTTGTACCAGAGGTGTTGACAAGTCCAAGCCTATAAACAGCGTTGTTGCTTGTCGGGTCGGTTGTCTTAGTCATGGTAACTGTTTGGTCAGCTACTAATGAACCAGGTAGGAATAACTCAGCCGTTAGAGTCGAGCCAACGTCAGCTAGTGCAGTTGCATTGCACCAGAAATCACCAAAGACTGAGATAACTTCGCCGACTCTGACAGGTATACGATATTGAAATCTAAGACCAGTAGCCGTTTCAGGTAACAGAGCAGTAGCTAATGAACCTGCTGTAGCAACAGTGGTTTCGTCTAATCCTGCGCCAGATGAGTACCCTGAACCATTTGTGGTGTACCAACGGTGTCGGTTATTAGTTGTGTTATACCTATGGAATCTTGCTAGAGAACCCTCTAACTGGTTAATATAGTTACTTATTAAAGTAGCAGACCCGAAGTTGCAGCTATTAAATAGAGCGGTGTTTTGTGTTGAGCTAATTGTAAGAATGTCTATAGCGTTAGTAAAGAAATTACCAAATCCGCAGTTGTTAAACTCACTCTCTGTAGAGCCATTTAACACGATTGCTTGTAGCCTACCTGCGTTAAAACTACAAGAGTTAAAAGTATTACTACCAGATGATGCGACACTGACTGCACCAATGTTAGCTGTAGCGTTTGAGTTAGTTCCGTAACTATGGCAATTAGTGAATGTATTTTTATACGAAGTAACTGCTAGACCGATAAACTGACCACCAGTAGTTCCAGCTTGTCCGTTAAAGTAAAAGCAATCCACAAAGTTTTTGTTAGATGTTGTGGATACGCCTAAAGCTGCGTTAGACAAGTTCGTAGCGAGGCAGTTATAAAAGATGAGTCCTGAAATCGTTTGTGTAGACGTAGTTCCTTGGATGTTTATGACGTTACGGTTGCCAGTAGAGTTTTCAAATATAACAGCGTTATCGTAAGTAGAGGCAAAACCAGTCGCTGATGTTAAGTAATCAAGGTTTAACCCATGAGATGATGCTCCTGATGGGTGCTCAAACCTACAGCCGTTAAACGAACTGCCAGAGTTAGCGACTGCCATATATGCCTTATAACCTCTTGTTGTAGTGAGAGGCTTAACAACACAGTTGCTTGTCATATTAGCAATATGCACACCTACTGCATGAGTAAAACTTAAACCACTTTCAGCACCGCCAGAAGTAGCAGAAAGCACATAAGATGTGCCAGAGTTACGAGTAATTATAAAACGCTTTTCATTCTGGTTATGAGCGGTTGATGTACCTACGACTATTTCATCGCCTACTTGCCAATCTTTAGTTACGCTAATTATCATAGGACTTGCTGCCGTTCCTAGACCAGAAGCGTATGTTGAGAAGTTATTTCGTCTCAAGCCTACAAATAAGAATTGTCCACCACGACTATTGGTAGCTTGCATAAACCCAAACTGACCGTTAGTTGTATTACTATCAATTATAGTTGTAGATACCCTTGTCATGTCAGCTACGTTACCAGAGCCATTGTATATGCCAGTTCCATAAGTGTTAATTGAACCCCTGATAGTTACTGTAGTAGAGACGGCTGTATCGTAAAGTACTGTTCCACCAGTTCCTACGGTTACAGCGGCACCAACAGAAGCTAAGAAGCCGTTAGATTGTAAAGTCTCCAAACCATCGCCAATCACGTTTGCTACTGTACCTGAGAGAGTTAAAGTCTTAGCTGTCATACCAGAGTTATGAAAGCCAGCCACCCATAAGTTATCATTGGCGTTTAGTGTTGTGGCGGTGTTATAAGTTACGCTAGTTGTTATGGTAGTGCCACTACCTGATACAAGCGACCCAGAGGTACCTGTATCGTTAGCTGCTCTAACGGTATAAGCCAAAGCGGTGAGTGTTGCAAAAGTGTAGGGAGTTGTAAAGCGAGCATAATTCCAGCCAAGTCTAATATCTGCGGGGTTCATAGTGGCAGATACTTTTGGTACTCCTGACTCCAATAAGCTAATAACTGCATTACCGAGTGTTGGTACACCATTATAAAAAACCCATATACCAGTGGCAGCATTAACGAGGTTAGGTGCAGTAAAGCCAACCGATGTTATACCAGCAGTTGTCAGGTTAGAGTTCGTACCACCAAGAGTAGTCGTACCTATATGGTCGTCGAATACACCTGCTGAGACAAAAGTTTTAAGTGCCATTAGACTTCCAGTATATCCCCGACTTTAAGTTTCCTCACCGACTTGTATTTAAACTCAAACTGGCTAGTGATAGACTTGATCGTGTCTGCTAATTGTTCTACGTCTGCGGTAGCTGAACTTGATGTCAGTACTTTGTTATTACCGTTCAGTATGTCAAATGCTGCTGATTGTTGTAGGTTTGGTTCTACTTCGCTGATACTTGTTATTATTGCTTTAAATGCCATGATGTCTCCTAGTTATATGTTTTTGCCGCTAATGATGTAAATGTATTATTAAACAAAATGTCCCCATCTGCATATTGAATAGTGGTCGGTGATGCAGACTCATCAATCCTAGTAATCTGCCAGGCTGCCGTTGCAGTACTAATACTTGCTCCTGTGGGCACAGCCTTGCCGATATAGGTAACATTCGTGGTTGTAGTATCGTCTATAATAGTAACGTATTTAGTTTCACCACCTCCTCCTCCGCCAGCTACAACTGTCACTGGGATAGATCCATCTGCTTCAGTAGCTACCTGTACAGATAGACCAGTAATAGGATCCTTATAAGGAACCATTCCGCCTCCGCCACCTCCTCCGCCGCCACCGCCAAACTTCTTCTTTTCTATTTTTGTGAGTAACTCATTAGCTTTTTCAAGATGTTGTTCAACAGTAGTAAGATCTGTAGGGATAAATTCTGGTGCTTCATAGGCACGGATGGCAGTGACCGCATCAACTAGTGGCTGCACCAGCGTAGAGATGTCTAGCTTTTCGACTACTACTTGAGCTTTAGGAACCTTAACATTAACGTCTGGTGCTTTGACTGTTAGTTGGCCAGCAAGACCCTTGATAGCACTGATAGTCTCATCTAGTTTTGTATTAGTGCTTGAGAAGTCTACCTTGACCGATTCTGGAGCTTCTGGGAGGTCGTTAGGTTTCTTTTCAAGTTCTAGTACAACTTTCTCTAAAAGAGTCGTCAGAGGACTTATATCGAGGGCATTTGCTTCGACCTTTTCAGATAGTTCACCAATAGCAGTAACAACCTTGGCCGCGTCAGGAGTACCAATCTCTTTCAGCTGGTTAGTAATCTCAGTTTTACTAGTTCTACCATTAAGGAATTTTATAAGTATTTTAGTGGTGGCTAGTTGAGCCTGGCGGATTTGGTCTAGTTTATCCAGTTCAGCCTGATGACGTTCCAGTTCAGCTTGCTTCTCAAGTCTTACAGCTGTTTTCTTTTGGTTTTCTAATATTTTAGCAGATGGCATGTTGTTATTATAGCAAAAACAACAAAAAAACGCCCTCCGAAGAAGACGTTAGTTTGTTTAGGAAGATTAGCTTACGCTTCTCTTGCCCACGAACCCTTTAGAGAAGTTACCAAAGGACCATTGGTTTCACCAGTGTTTTGAATAACTGCGAAATCACCAACCTTGGACAAAGCCTTAGTTAAGATCAAATCTTTGTTATCCACAGCTGTACCGTCAACTCCACCTTGGATGAGGTCGGCTGCAACTGGGCTAATTTGCACCAATTGCTGTGCGTTACCAGTTATTGCTCCAGTAGGACCGCTAGTAACCTGAACTCCACCAAGCTGTACTGTGAATACACCTTGAGCAGCAGTTGCAGGGAGAGTGTACACAATACCTGTAGCTATGGTGTTCTGGACATATCCAGAATCAGCGATAGTAAGTGTCTTTGCACTATCAACATCTACACCTTGACGTCCAGCGAATGGACCAGTTCGAATTTTGTATGCGTTTGCATTTGTCATATTTGCCATAATTTTTTCTCCTTTCAAGAGAATTATTGTTTATATCCCGTCATAAGCGTTTTATGGTAGGAGCGGTTTCCCGCCCCGACGCTCATCGGCTATTTACTTTGAAGTTTTAGCTTCTTCTTTTTTGCTAGCTGTGGCCTGAGCCTCAGCTTCTTCACGTTCCTTCTTCTCGCGACGTAGGTTAGCAAGTTCAAGCTGGTCAAGTCGTTCTTTATCTTCCTTCGCCTGAGAGACTGCATCAAGTGGTTGAACAGTTCCCTTCTGAAGTCCGATTATTGACTTAACTTCACCTTCATTTGCTGGACGTAGGTATTTAAAGCCTACCCGTATTGCTGCTTCAGCCTGGGAATTACCAAAGAGGGGGTCCTCAACGGTAATTACCTGGGCTAGCTCACCAGTTTCCTGGTCAATAGAAAATGAGTGTTGGTAAACACCTGAGCCTGGTACTTCTTTGTCGGAAGTTTCACGGGTTTTACCGCCTGTTTTTCCTTTTACATTTGTATCGTATGCCATATTTTTGTACTCCTTATACTTTAATTGTTAGGCGATTCTTCGGTATCGAATTGCAACACCCTTGTTAGTAGGGATGAATGCGTCGTAGTAACGTCGTCCGAATGCAACCATACCAGAGATACCGAATGGGAAACCGTCGCCAGTTTTGATTTCGTTAAACTTGGTAGGAGCTACTAGAACTTTTTTACTTACTAACATGAAACCGAAGTTTGCAACGTAGTAACTTACAGGACAGACAACAATTGTCATACCCATAACTGTACCAATCACACCTGTTGCTCGGTCAGCATTTGTACGGTCACAAGCTGTTTTGAACTCAGGATCACGGAATAGGAAAGCTTCGGCAGTTGGTTCGATGAACACAACAATGTCGTCTAGGCTTACTTTAGCGTTAATCAGAGCTACACGTTCTGCAAGAATACCTTGGAAGATATTAGATGCTGAAAGTGCTGAAGTAGTAACTTGTGAGTTTGCAACTGCATAAGTTGTAAGAACAGCCAAACGGTAGATGTCTACAGTTGGGACTGAAACTTCACGAACCTGTCGTTTAACAGCTTCGTCGATTGCAGGAACCATTTTACTGTCTTCACGGTTTCCACGATCAATTGAGATCGAGAAAGACTTGTCTTGTGAAAGAACGAAAGTCTGTGTACCGTTACCAAGTTCGACTAATTCGCCGTAGCGCATAGTACCAGAACGTTGGTAGTTATTCTCAGCTACAACATCCATGTTGTAGATGGTTACGGCATTGTTGCCGTTACTGAATTCTATATCTATTCCATTGTTGACAATAGAGTTTGTTTTTGCCTCAAGATAAAATCGTTCGTCAATTTTATTAAGGACGTCTGTTGCATAGTTTTGCATTGTTTATTTCCTTGTGGGTTATTAGCCCCAGTTCGAGAAACGTTCGAGTCGCTGTTGTTCTGGTGATTTATTACCAGAAGTAGTTGTCGTCGCACCTCGGCCTGGAGAATTTGCTTTGGATTCTTTCGCAATTCTCACACGTTCAGCCTGTTGCGCTTCATCGACAGCGATTTGAGTATCCGTTGTAGGATCCGACATATTAGCTTTCGCTAGCTTATGCCATTGCTCAAGTCGTTTAGGGTTTGTCCAATAAGCATGAGCCGCCCTTTTTTCTTCAGGCGTATCTTCTTTTTCGATCATCTCTTTCAAGACGATACCCATTGCCGTAACTTCTTCGGTAGACACTTTGTTAGTCGTCACATATTCAGATTGCTGTCGAGTAGCTCTTTCGGCATCTCTATCAGCCGTTAAATCATTGATCTTCTTTTCAAGAGGGTCAATTTCATCATCGTCTTCTGAAATATCTTCAGGTTTAACATTATGGATCTCCTCCCCTAATGCTTTAGCATCAGCGGCTGATTTCTTGGCTTGTTGTTCACGAGTGAACTCACGTTGGTTAGTACGAAGTTCCTGATAAGAAGTTCTTTCGTCATCCGTTTCAGGGGCTTTGTGTCCGCGCTTTACAATCCAATCGTCGAGATCTTCGTCGAAGTTGGAAGCGGGAGTGTCATCCGTACTAGTTGTGTCTTCCGACTCACCAGATGTGGTTGACTCTGCTTGGTTAAGGTTGTCGCTGTCTCCAGCGGTCTGTTGATCTGTTCCTGCTTGTGGGTCCGTAGCGGTTGTGACATCAGCTGTGTCGTCGCCAGTATTCGGGTTGTCCGCAGAAGTTGTAGATGTTTCCATCATTTCTCCTTAGTTTGTGTTTGAAAATTACTTAACTGTAATACAGTTATGGCTTAATAATACTATTGTGCAGTGCTTGGGTCAACTGTAACAGATGGGACAGTATTTGGAATAGCTAGCTGTCGTTCAATATAATCCAGGAGCTCCATAAGACCAGCTGATTTATCAAGATGAGTAACTCGCTGTTCGTGAGTAAAATAAAAGAGTTCCTGTTCAGGACTGCCGTCTTCTAGCTTTGCACCAGTAGAACGGTAGCCGACGCCATCTTGAGCTAGTTTTATGTGGTAGTCAGAGAATGACTTAGCCTTTTTCATGATATCAGCAATAACAGTATCGCTAGCACCAGCAAGATAAGCAGACTTCAGCCCAGCTGCATCTTCTTTACGTTCTTTAGTCTTACGAGCATGTAGCTCGACTTTTTTACGTTTTTCTTGAATTCTCTTAGCTACTTTTTCATTATCCATAATGGCTCCTTACCCTTAATAGATTTATTGTAGCACTTTATCCTGCTGTCATGCCAGTTGGCGCCATAGCAGGCTCTGGTGCTGGAGGTAGAACTGAGTCAACGCCAGGTAGTGGTGCTCCAGCAGTATCAGTCGTAGGATTCATAATATCTACGCCCCGTCCTGCTATCTCCATCATTTCTAATTGAGCTTCGGCCTCATGGACTGGATCTGGCTGGTATCCAGCTTTAAGTTCCATCTGCGCCTTCGTGTGAGCTGTAGCGTCTTTGTAGTTGATGACGGCGATATCTTTAACCTGTTCTTCTTGTTGCTTAGGCTTAGCAAGGAGTTTATTAAATGCTTCATCAGTAAGAGTTGGGTCAAGTTTCTGCATCATCCAGCGCTTAATCTCAGCTGGTTCGAATACCTGGTGTGGATCATCAGTAAGTATTTCATAAATCTGGTTGTCTTTCTGACCAACTTCCATCTGTTTCTGCTTGATAGTAGTATCAAGTTGTACATGGGCTTCCCATTCGCCGCCGTACTCCCAAGGATCGAAGTCTTTGAAGAACACGCCATTCTTACCGACAATACGCATTGCAGTTTCTTTGGTGACAAATATTTGTACCATTTTGAAGATAATAGTACCGAGCTGAGCATAGCCTTCGTTCTCAAGGTTCTGTAGCTTAGTAGCAAACCGCTGTTGAGCCTGCTGTAGCTGTGTTGATACTTCAGTAGCAGTTGTACGGCTATTTCCTGTTGCACCACCCTGGACGGCTGCGTCTGCGGCTGTGGCACGACGCATACGTTCCATAATACGATCTTCTTTGTTATCTATGTCAGTAGACAGTTGAGGTCGTTCAAGCGCACCCATAGCGTTACGAGGGATTGGGTAGACTGCACCAGGTATAGTTTCAATCTCTGGTGCTAAGTCTGCAAACTGTGGGTCGATCCAATACATAGGAGTATTTTGGTAAGCATTGTTGTCAACCTGCATAGATTCATAATCATTTAACAGTTCAGCATCATAGATAAGTAGTGCCATCTCACCTTCAGCATAGAATTGTGAGCTATCAATGTAATCTCTGAGGACAACATAAGGTAGGAATGGTTCAATTTCATCAAGTTTCTGTTCAACTTCCATTGGTGGTAGTGGTGGAGCAGATGGGTCCATAGAACCTGTTGGGTCGTCAACCATGACTTTTTTAGTCATTTCTTCACGCTTACACCAAGTTTCTTCGTCGTAGATAAATTCCTTGCGGTTTCCAACCTCATAGATGCGGCCAGTCATAAGATCATGTAATTGGATAACGTGAACCTGGCGCTTAGTAGCTTCATCACCAAGAGTAGACCCAGAGAACGCATCTTTCATTGCCTTGTCCATGCCCTTGTTGTCGCCACTATCTTTGCCTTTAGCGGTATCAAAACCAATCGTTGCTAGATTCTTATAGCGTGGAACCCAAGCAGCTTTATCAGCATCATATATCTTCTCGCGTTCAAGAACAGTTTTATCTTGCAAGTATTCATAGCCAGCATAACGAGCTGGAGTAAGTGTATGGACTAGCCCATTACTGGCAGGATCAACGAAGAAGTCCCTGAGAGGGATATTAAAGATAAATGGCTTGCCTTTTTTCCATTCAACACCAAGGATACCAGTACCGTAGAGAAGCATGTCTCGTACCCATTGTTGGTTCTTGAGGCCGATGTTATTACACACCATGTAGTAGTCAAGCATTTCATTGAGTATTTCAGTATCATTTGATTGTTCTTCGTTGGTCTGTACGAAACTGAACGTAGGGTTTCCACCAGCGATATTAGCTACTAGTGTTTCGATAATAGTGTGAGATTCACGGATAACAGGATCAGATACGCCTTCGTAGTTTCGAATAACGCGCTGTCCTTTATAAACTTTAAAATAATTATCCCAGTTAGTACGATGTCCAGTGTCGATATACTTCTTAGCATCATCATACATCTTCAAGACTTGTTCAAGAGTGAGTCTACCCTCGGCGTCGGCTTGTTTTGTGCGCTGCTCTTGCTGCCTTTCGTCTTCTGACGGCTTCGACGTTTCCTGTCCGTATGCTGGTTCCTGCGGCGATTTCTTCAAGGCTGGTTCTACTACTGGTGGCATTTTTATTTCTCTTTATAGGTTTAGATATGTTTTCTTTTGCGTATTCAGCATTCACTGAATTGAAATCCGTCATTTGTAAAGCGATTGCCTTAGCGATTACAGTGTCGTCGTACATACCTTCTTGGGCGTTTGTGTGACCCTGATCATCACGGACGTATGTCATACATTCACGAATGAATACTATGTCCAAGTCAATTATATCATTATCGCGAATGGCTTGCACTAAATTGTTAATGATTATAGGCTTGGTTTTTCGGTTTGTCTGCCATCCCATCAGTGCAGTACGTTCCTGGAACTGCTGTTCTTCAGAGGTTTTACGCATGTATAAGTTTCGGTAGAATTTATTGCGCAGATGCTGGACAGTAGTGAGCCCGTGGTTATTAACCTCGACACCCACCAAAGCAGTACCGTAGAACGTTCCGATATTGAACGTAACACCACCGAGTAAATCAGGATCTATATGGCCGCGCCAGCGAGCAACAGTCTTTAAATCACTTTGACGCGTGACATCTATAGCTGAGTAGTCATTCTTCTTTTCTGAGCTTTCAGTGTTGAGGATACCCTCAGAAACATCTACACCAATACAATACTTCTCATTCTTCTCTGGCAAATCCCAAATCTTGAGTGGAGTTGGGTCTTGGTCTTGGAATGTTTTTGGAACCTCATTGAATATATATTTTTGTTCAGATGTCTCATCAGGGTTGCGAACAACTTCGCCAAACATAGGCGGTTCAGTCTTGAGCGACGACTGAGCAAACTGTTCCATCTTGACAAGCGCACCAATGTCGAATACAGGGCGTCCACTAGATAGGAAGGCTTCCATGTCGTCCTTAGGGTACTCCTGGTAGAACTTCTTAGGATCAGAGCGGAACTCTTTCTTCTTCTCTCGCCTCCACATAATCTTACGATTATAGCTGGCGATTGGGTAGCCCTTCTCTTTAAATATATCTATAAGACCTTTTTCTTCTTCGTCGTATATCATCACATCATCAGCAGGGAATTCGTATTCAGAGTGTTCATGCCAAGCAAAGAACAGAGGCTTAAAGGCAGATTCACCCTTCTTAGCAAACTGCCATTCATCATAAAAGAATCCACCAACACCATTCGCGGTGCTCTCCAAGAAAGCGAACGTATTACCCGCCATAGGAATAGCCTGGATAGCACTAGATACCACATCAGCCTTAGCTTCCCAGAAGGCAACTTCGGAGTTAGATACTACGCCTGATGGTGTTTCAAAATTATGGTCAGGATGGCCTATCTCTATATCATAAGTTTCTGCTGTTTCGAATACACCAACTGACTTAACTCGGACAAAACATTGGCCATCTATAAATTTGTACTTAGAGCTTTTCCCGTTACAGAACGAATTAGTCCATATCGGCTTAGAGGGTACCCCATATCGTTCGCGCTCTGAGTAGTGAAGTGACCCATGGACACCGCGCATATCGCCAATGCGGTTTATATTGCGAGCTATCTTCTCATGAATACTTGGCGCTCGTTCTCGCTGTGCATCGGTTTTACTACCATCGCCATCCATATAACCTCGGTAGATGCCTTTAAAGAAACTTTGATTACCAAACAGAGGAACATGTTTATCCGATACTCTACCACACAGCTCATTCAAAGCATTGGCCATGAACACACTACTAAACACACTACGCTTTCTATTACCCTCAATAATATATTTTGGAGCATTGGGGAAGAATTTGTTGATACTCTCACAGAATTTCTCTGTTGTTTCATAGGTAAAAGTAATTCGTCCAAGTTTTTTATCAATATGTCCTTCTGCTAAGTAATAGCCTACTAGATAGCCAAAGTCTTCATTAAGCATGAACCTTTCTGAAGATTGACGGCTTGTACCCCCGTTCTGGGGCCTAGGAAGTAGGGGAAGATCAAAAGCCCACATCTCTTTATGTTCGAAACTATATTTTGGTTTAGCTATCCAGTCTTTAGAAGTTATATTAGAGAGTTTTTTGTAACCGTCCTCAGTAAAAATTTTATGGTCTGCGCTAGCTATTATAGGTTCATTTGCCATCCAAGTATTGAGCTTATAAGTCTTCTTAACCCCAGTCATTGTTTTAGCGGTCACAGGAGCTATAGCACCAGAAGATGTAAAGACTTTATCTCCTAACACAATGTCTTTGATTGGTTTAGAAGCTCCATCTGCTAAAACAACTAAAGAGTCTTTATGCAAACACCCGTGGAAGAAGTGGATGGTAGCAGAACGCCCCTTGCCCTCTTTTGCTACAAGCGTCTGGATCTGACTACTTAGTCCTGGTGATTTATGGAGTTGTCCACAGCTCTCTGGGCTGGTGCAAGAAGCAATATGTTCTTTAATTTGATCCTTGACATTTTCCTCAACATCAAATACCAGCTCTTTCTTGGTGTTATATTTACGCCTCGGCTGGAAAGTAGGATGACAGTTGTCGAAGTATCTCTTAAACATTTCATAAAGGTTCTCAGAAGCCTTGACCTCATGCGCAATAATTACTGTCTTGATGTTCTTATGCGTCGTAGTCCACCAGAAACCGAGTGCTTCTATGACGGTAGACAAGCCCATCTGACGAGCTTTCAAGATAATATAGCGAACTGGCTTTCCATGCGCTATATCGTCTACCACCCGCTCCACAAGCATCTGCTGAGCCCAGTTAGGCTTAAAGGGAACTATAGTACCGCTGATCTTGTCCTGAATCATCAGGTTACGTTCACAGTAAATATAGAAATCAGCCGCTATCACCTTAATTGCAGCTCTTAATTGGTCAGTAGGCCCAAGGCTTGGGTAGTTTTCTATCCGACTTCTTACCAGAGTTCTTGTGTCTTCGGCGAGTTCTTGGGCCATTTGTTCGTCCTTTTCTGAGTTAGCTTATCTTGGGGGTATTTATCGTTAAATTCGTCCTTGACATCTTCTATTTTTCTAGTCATGTTAAATTTATCAGGCTGAGCCTCTGCAAGCATAGCCCAAGCCATTATACTTGGCGCCTGGTCAAGTGCTATTTGTATGAAGTTACTGAGATTATCAATATCCTTAGCAATCTTGACGTACTTAGGCGGCAACCAAATGCCTACACGCTTCCCAGAAACGAGAGGTTTCGGCCTTGACATTAGAACGCTGGTTTCCCAGCCTCCTCAATTACTTCAGTCTCTACAGGATTTGGGTAGTGCAGCTTAAAGGTAGCACTACGCCAAGGATTATTGACCTTGCTTTTAATTATTGTAGCGGTGACTTCGTGGCCGAGGTAGATATGTCTTTTTGCACCCTGCTTAGCAACAGGATAGCGAGCTGATTTGGTCGTTTTAAGCTGAATAAGTAGGCTAGCAGCGTATGGGACTGCGTTCCCTCCAGGCGTATATTTTTCGGGGTAATAGGTTCCAATTTTGTCCCTCTCTTGGTTAATTATTACAAATGCAGTGTTGGTCCGTTTAAAGTCCATCTGCGTCATGTGTATCATTTTATGTGTGAAGAAGGCTTTTTGTCCAATATTCCTATCAGTCAACTTGCCCTCAGTCTCGGCCTTCGTAGTAGTACTGGCCAGTGAATCAAAGATGACCATCTCATAATCACCAGAAGAAGCGGCCTTCTTAATCACTTCTACAATATCCTCCATGTCGGCAGAACCATTGTACAAATGGAATTTGGTAGCATCGAGCTCCAGATTAGCTAATAGTTCAGGGTTCAGGGACGCCTCAGAGTCGATGTAAAGCACCTTCTTGTCGCTGAGCCCCTTTATCATATTCAAGCACAAGGTCGTCTTACCGACTCCATATGGCCCCTGGATCTGAGTAATACGCCCACGAGGTATCTGCGTCAGCGCATCAAAGTCAGATATACCAGTAGAAATCCAATCTACCTTGGCGACCCCCATCTTAATAAAAGCATCAAGGTTTTTCTGGCGATCATAGGCTTTCTTAACAAGGGTAGGAGTTAAACGCGCCTTCCCACCAAGAATAGTTGAACCGAAAAGGTCCTGTGGGCCGAGCTCGATACCCTGAGCAGCCTTAACACGACAATTCGTAGAACAGAATTTAGCAGTTGATCGCTTAGCATCAAACTCAACATGGTCATACTCACAATTTTTAATCATCGGCATGATCCAGTAGCATTTGCAGATAATTCATAGTATCCGACAATCGCCTGTTAGGTTGCTCTACGGCCAAATCTTCCAAGTATGCAACAGTAATCTCAATTGCATTAAATGTCCTATCATTCATTGGTAATTCTGTACCCACTTTTCAGCTCCTTAGCGTAAATTGTTAATGCTCTTAGCGTAAATCCTTAGCGTAAAAATAGCAAGCTCTTAGCGTAAAGAATCGCCTTAGCGTAAATGATAAATCGACAGGGAGTGAGTATTCACGACCTGGAGAACCCCATAACTGTAATTTTTTTAGAATATTTTTTAGCGTAATAACAGTTAGCGTAAAAAATTAGCGTAAATTAAAATAATTAGCGTAAAAATAATATTAGTTAGAGGGGGTGCGTTGGTACCGTAACGTCTCATTCTATCTCATATACACACCAGCAAGGCGCTCACCTCAGTCGGGACTACCCCCCTACCCCCACCCCCCTGTACTGCCTTGTATCAATGTATCAATAACTTATTAACTTACTACATCATATATGTATGTATATGTATAGTACTACATATAGCGTATACATATAGCACTATGCAATTAAGCGTAACATAACAGGGGTGGCATACGTCGTACAATGTGTAATGTGCGCCATGCATCTTTACGCTAAGGGGTATATATACCCAACTTCTTTACGCTAAGCCCGTATACAGGCTTAGAATGCGTCATATTTACGCTAAGCATTACGCTGATCTTTACGCTAACTATTCTAGTACTGATTCAATAGTGATGTTCAGGTTTTTGTTCTCTGACCTCTGTACAGCCTTGCCCCGTAGGTGTTCAATAGCGAAGTGTGAATTCTTTGTAGCAATGCGTTCGTCCACACTGTTCACCATAACTCCCACCCTCTTAATAGCATCAACTCCTATCTGTTGTAGCTCTGTCTCTATATAATCCAACGGTGTCTCTAGTTCCTCTTTTTTTCGTATTTTCCAAGCCCTTTCACCTTTATTCAATATAGTTGGTGTTTGAACTGCTACGGCTTTACTACCATTACCCTCTGACAACTCTAGTGCTTTGAATTGTGCAATAACTCTTGGTGTTATTCTGTTGTATTGCCTGGGCTTCTTAGATTCTATACTCATGTAATGATTATACCACCATCAAGTATAACCACCAGAACATCGCGTTATGAATATCTGTCACCTGCTATTTATGGTGCAACAACTTGTTAAATATCCTTGTTTATTACTCTTATTATACCACGCCTACCCCTGTTACAACAAGTATATAAAAGATTATTCATAAAGTAGTTGACATACGGCCTATAGTTTGCTAATATATAAGTAGTCAATTGTTACACGGCAAGCGACAACAGCAATCAATACAGATCAGCACCAGGCGCAAGCCCTGAAGTACAAAAAGCAAGCTACTGATTACACTGATTGACAATATAGCGGGGCTAGCAGTACTAGTCCCGCGCCATATAAAACTAATAATCACAAAAGGGGATCAAAGTTATGACACAAATTAAAGTAATACACCTATTAGCAAGCGGTACTACTATCGTAGTAAGACGGGTTAAATAATGAACATATTCACAATTAAGCACTATCAAACACCTAATAAGATCATATTTAAAACATTCAAGACTGTTGCATACTTCGGTAGTGCAATACTTTTCGGACAACTAATAATTAAGTAAATAGACAAAGGAGTTATTACAATGAAAAAACGAGACAAAATAGCAGAATACAACAAGTTACACGATAACTACTATATAACAGATATCAAGAAAATGACCGAAGCGGAGATTGAAGGGCGTATAAAATATGGCGCAAGATCACTAGATGACTGCTACAAGAGTTACAGCAACCAAAAACGGTCAAGCTACCAGGCTATATTGAACACCTATGAACCTAGAATACTAGCAGTTACAGGATCAAGTTTTAGCTATAGCGTGCTACTTATGGCAAGTAATAACGATATGCTACTGATAACCAAAAGCAATAATTACCTGATAGAAAGGGTTCAATCATGAGTATGTATCTAAACTTTGAACCACATTCATGGTATAGGGGTTTTGCAATAGAAAAGACAGGTATAAGTCATAATGACATTACTAACTATCCCTATAATGCTTATACCGATGATGGTAATACGTACACTATTGTAGAATTGCATGCAACAACATTAAAGCAATTAAAACAATCAATAACAAATTACAGGAGTAAATAATCATGAGCAAGCGTAAAACTCATTTTGAAATGACAAAATATATCGGAAGTTGTGGATATTTTGCGACGGCTGGTAATTGTACAAAAGACAAAACAACCGTAACATGCAAAATTTGTAAAGATTTAATAAGCATAGGCAAGGAGTAAATAGCCATGAAAATATCAATTGATCTTACAGAAAGTGATCTATATGAGTTGGTAAAGGGTGAAAGTTTTGACTGGAGCTATGAAAGCGATACAGGCGAAATGGTGCAAGTTCATTTATACAATGAGGAGTTTATAAAATGACATATATATTACAAGTAAAGCGTTTTAACGACTTAATGCTGTTAAGAAAAAACTATGCAATGGTTATGACGTTAGGCAACGGGTCAATGGTAGATGAACCACGCAAAAATGGCTATGTGGTATACGGAGACAATTTTGCAAAATGGTATTCAAACATTAAACAGGCAAAATTAGAATTAGAAAGTAGGATAGTATCATGACAAGACGCGACTATGAACTACTGGCAACAGGCTTTAATAAAGCATTAAATACCTGGACGCCTGATACGCAAGGACGCAAGGACTGTATTTATGCTATACACGATGCAATTATGACCATCGGGGATGCATTAGAACAAGACAACAAAGCGTTTGATCGTGATCGTTTTCTAAGGGACTGTGGAATAGAAATTAAATAAATGAGTAGACGTAAAAAGCCATTGCAATATATAGATGATGGTTATAACTGGATAATATTATTAAGTTGTTTATACATCATTGCAAGGGTAGTTATAGAGGTTACAGCATGAAATATACATTACGCCCGTATCAGCAAGAAATGGTCGATCTTGCGGTCAAGGAGCTGAACAGAGACAAGCCCAAGCCGTTTGTGTTACAAGCTGGTACGGGCGCTGGCAAGTCCCTGGTAATTGCGGGCATATGCCATCAATTGCCAGGGAAGACACTAGTATTACAGCCTAGCCGTGAGTTGCTTAAACAGAATTATGACAAGATGCTTTCATACGATATTAAAGACGTCAAAATATATTCCGCGTCACTAGGTAAAAAAGAGATTGGCAACTATGTCATGGCGACAATTGGATCGATATATAAAAAGCCCGAACTATTCAAAGACTTTGAGTATGTGATCATTGACGAATGCGACCTAGTGAACCCTAAAGAGATGGATACGATGTATAAAAAGTTTTTAACTGCTATCGGTTGCAATAATGTTTGTGGCTTGACTGCTACGCCATACAGGACAGTATCAAAATTCTATACTGATGAGTGGGGCGGGTTATTCTACACCGCGCATTTAAAATGTATCACGCGTATAGGCTATCCAACATTTTGGAAAGGTATCAAATATAAGATTGAGACTCAGGAACTTATAGACGATGGTTATCTGTCGCCAATAAAATACTATATTGAACCAAGTGATATATCAAAGCTGAAAGTGAATACCACGGGCGCGGACTTTACAGTGGACAGTCTCGAAGCCTGGGGCGCTGAGAAAGTGGCCAGGATATGTCAGGCAATAGAGTACGCAAGAGACAATCATAAACGAGCGCTGGTCTTCTGTAGTTCACTAAGGCAAGCTAATGCCGTCCTTGACGCATTCTCAGGCGATTCTAGCTACATTCAGTTAGTAGATGGGAAAACACCCAAAAAAGAGCGTGAGGAGGCTGTCAGGCTATTCAAAACAGGCGATAGACCCGTCATGTTGAATGTCGGCGTGTTCCTGGCTGGGTTTGATGTTCCAGAATTGGATTGCATTATTTTTGCACGGCCAACACTAAGCCTTAGAGTTTGGTATCAAGCAGTCGGGCGTGGTGTCAGGTTAGATCCTGGAGCGCCAGAGAAAGTGCTACATGTTTATGATCTGGCGGGGGTTACTGAATCATTGGGGCGCGTGGAGACTATTCAAGTACGGAGAGAGGCCCACGGGTTCAGAGACGAGGTGTGGTCAGAACGTGGCAGAATGGACGAGACTCCACTTTTTAATTGGTTTGTTAAGAATAATAAATTCAAAGGAGTAAAGAATGCTTAAAACGAAAACATTTAAGGCCGTTTTTGAAGTGTTGGAGACCAACCGCAAATCACCAACGAACCCTGTAAGTCCACGGGACAGTGATCACGAGTTGTTAATACAATTCTTGCAACTGCATATGGGTATGGGGTTAAATCAAAAGCAGATAGACAAGATGCGTCAAATTAGTTTTGAGAGTATCACCCGTTGTCGGCGCAAGCTACAAGAAAACGGGGAGTTCTTGCCATCACCAGAAATAGCTAAAAAAAGGAGATTAAAAAGCTATGAGATACAACAGACTGCACCAAATGAATCATCCGCTGGGATACAACGGCGCATTGAGGAGAATAATTAGAGATCCTTTGGCCATTCTAAGCATTATTGCATTGACATACTGGTTAGTATTTATGTTTTCGTTTAGTGTTCAGAAATGGACGATAGACACCACATATAGGGTTGTTGTAAAACTGGATGGCCAGGTGTATGCTGAAAGGAAGTTTTAGTGCTTCAAACCTAAAACTCAAATAATTAAAAATCCCCGTAGGATTAGTACGGGGTTAGTGCTTCACCATCAACTGTAGCATCAACCCCTAAAACTTGTCAAGCGGATAAGTAAGAGAGGGTAGAATGTCAAAATCAATATCAATGGACTTTGAGCTAGCAAAAGAGCTAGGGTTAGCACCAGCGCTGGTGTTTAACGAGTTAAGCTTCTGGTGCACCAGGGGCAAAAGAGAAGATGGTTGGGTTTATAAATCTTATAAAGAAATGATGGGTAGATTGCCATTATCTGAAAGCACCATAAGAAGATCCTATAATGTTTTAATAGCAGCTAAATTGATAGAAACTAAAGTAATGAAAGTGGACGAAAAGCCTACTTTTCATTACAAATTGACCGAAACTATAGAATCAGCCAAATTGACTGGTACTATAGAATCAGCCAAATTGACCGAAACTATTAATACAGTAATTAACAACAGTAAGAGTGCACCAAAACAAAAAGAAGAGAATCCACCAAAACAAAAAGAAGAAGAATTATTACTTTTGGTGAATAAGATTACTGGAAGGAATTTCAGAGTTTTTGGAATTAAGAGTGGAGTAAAGAAATTACTGAATACTTTTTCTATGGTGGAAATAGAATCCGCACTTTCCGCGCTCGCAAATGATGATTGGCATAAAGATAAAATTAAAACATTCAGTGTTGATTATTTTATTAGATCCACGACAATAGACCGATTCTTGGAGATCCACAACAAAAACAATTACCGCGACCCGCGAGTGTGGGGAGACAAGAATGTCTAAAAAAGTAAACCTAGGTGGCCAGATTGTTTACCTGACTGACTTTGATGCTGAGACCGATAAACTCTCTAAAGATTACGGGCGTACAAATCTCTATAGTTTTGGTTCAGTTGATTTAGATAATTACATGTTTGGTGGGTATGGTCGTAGGAATGGTTATGAAATTGTAGTTCTCTTTGGTGATACGGGTATTGGGAAATCAACCGTAGCTTTGAACATGATTGCTCCAGCAGTTGTCGATGGCGCTAAGGTAGGTTTGCTTATGCTGGAGGATGATGGCGCAGATGTTAATGCGAAGCTACAGAGAATTATGGGTAAAAATGTTTTAGGGGAACACAGAGAACAAATTCACTTTACCCCCCAGGATGTAGTGGACGGAGAAAAACTTTGGGGACTGGAGGATCTACTGGTGCTTATTGAAAAATGGTTCACACAACGCAAGATAGACATCTTGGTGCTTGATCCTATCCAGTTTGCATTTGAGTCAGCGGTATCCATCAAAGGGGAGAATGAATATATCTCTCAACGTATTTTTATTAGAAAAATAAATTACTTGATGCGAAAACTCAATAAAACAATTATCTTGGTAAGCCACACAGCTAAAAACACCCAGGCCAAAGGCATGGGGCGTATTATTGGTTCCAGTGGTATCGCGGCTGGTGCAACAAAAACCATTGAGATTAAAAAAGATAAAGAGGGATACCTTTTTCTAAGGTTGTGGAAATCCAGGTTTACAGCTACGCCAGAGCATGAACGAGTATTTTCATTTGATGATAACCATAAATTCAGTAGACAAAATTAAGATATGAAAGGAGATTACCCCGATGATAATTTTACAGAAACAGACGTCCTCAGATGTCTTGAACAACAAGGATTGCAATATAAAAACGGCCAGAGGTATATCCTCAGCCAGTGTCCACTGCACGATGACGCAAGTCCCTCGGCGCAGATATTCAAGGATGATTGGTTCGTTCTCTGCCATGCGAATTGTGAGGGTGGGAGATTCCATATCACCAAAGCGTTCCCCGAACTACGGAACTCTCAAAGAGGTGGGGAAGGTTCAGGAGTTTATTCTAGTAGATCCCCGATCATTTCTAAGGCCAATAAAGTGATTACCTACAAAACATTCGACCAGATGGCGTACTGGAAGACATTGCCACTGATTCCTAGGACTCACCAATTCAAGAGTATTCCTTTGGAGGTTCTTGACGATCTTGGTTGGCGCTGGGTAGCTGAAAAGAAAAGTTACTACCTACCCTATTTCAACATGTACAAAACTCAAATACCCTTCAGCCAGCTCAGGCACTTGGAGGGGGATCGCCGTTTCACATTCTTAAAAGATGCTAAACCAATTGCCTATGGCCTCTGGAACTTAGACAATCCTAAGCTGTTTATTGTGGAGGGCGCAAGTGATTGTGCAGTCATGCAAACGTGTGGAGTGCCATGGATAGGCATGCCAAGTGCATCGTCAGGAGCCATATTAAGCGGTCTGGCGGGTTATTGTAAGAAAAACGATATAGTACTGGTATTTGCTGGTGACAACGACTCAGCAGGCTTAGGATTGCTTAAAAGCATTGAAGGAATTGTCCCATATCGCATTAAGCAACCACGAGCACCTTACAAAGATTGGGGAGACATGTACGAAGCCGAGGGCATAGAGTCTGTTCGTGACTATTGTTTTTCAGAATTATTTGGAGTAGTTCCAGAAGTAGAAATATTAAAAGTTGAAGAAGTTGAAAATAATAAGCCAATGACATTGTTTAATCAGGCTATGGAGGTATTCCCTGGCAGTAAAGAATTAAAGATTGTTGATGCAACAAACAGTAAGGAGCAATTTGATGCACCAACAGTACTATTTTAACTTATGCACAAGTGTTTCAATAATCCACTTGACATATGTCCTATGGTTTGATAATGTAAAAGGAATGAAGTAAGGAGCATTATGAAAGAAAATATAAGTGACCTAATAGATCCGAAAGCATACAAAGATCCTAAATTCAAGAAAGGATTAGTTCTGAAGTTTTCGGAAGCTACTATTCGTATAACGCGGGTAGATCGTAAAAACGAAAAGACTTGGGGCGAGCATATAAAATTAGTAAATAATAATAAAGGCTTCAGCCATTACGAGCATCACCTTGATTCTACATCCGATATGTTAAAAGAATATGGCGTACCGTACTGTTCCGACTGTGAGATACCAGTCAGTGAAATGGCAAATAATGTCGGCCACAAAAAGGCTCAAGACAGAGAGGATGCTAGATTAAGTGATGGAACAATTATCGAGGATGAGGAACAAATAGCATGAGTACACTAGACGAAATTAAAGAAGATTTAATCAACCTAAGAGATGACGCACCAGTATACCCACTCTGGACTATTGGAGATATTAAGGCTCTCGTAGCAGAAGCAAGGATTGATGAAGTTCATCTAGCTATATCAGATTTCCATGTAGTAACTAGAACTAAAGACAATTACCTAACTTTCCTAAAGGGTCGCCTAAAGCAACTCATGGAGAACAAATAGCATGAGTGAATACCCAAACTTTAGATGGTGGCAGTTCATAAAGAAACGTAGGTTTGCAAAAAGCATGAGTTATTTTAGTTCTGGTGAAAGAGTAAAAATAACTAACGGTACTAAGTTTACCGATGACTTAACAATAGATGCCTGGATAAAGCCCAAACTCAAGGAGGACAAATAGCATGAGAACACTAGACAAAATACTTGAACAAGCATTTACGGACGGGCAGAGCGACACCATGTGGCAAAATGAAAGACACATTGAGATATTTGCTACCGCTAAAGCAGAAATCGAAGCTCTCATAACAGAAGCACGGATAGATGAGCTAATAAAATTCGTGGAAACACTTGGGGAGCAAGACCCCTATGAACCACTTGGAGGTACACCTAGGCAATATGTTGAGGGCAAACTTAATGACCGCCTAGCCGAACTTAAGGAGAAAAAATGAGCAACAATAAAGACTTAAACGCCAGTATAAAGATGATGTTTACCTTAGTCATAGGACTTACAATAATGTTCTTTATGGCTGTGGGTGGGCTAATAGTCTGGGTGATAGTGAA
>Ga0209702_10001686_pt1 | contig 41191 bp, 23 predicted proteins | sample FRY01_FD_187210 | JGI IMG/M metagenome (GOLD analysis project Ga0209702, IMG submission 187210) | Freshwater microbial communities from Lake Fryxell liftoff mats and glacier meltwater in Antarctica - FRY-01 (SPAdes) (version 2) | ecosystem: Environmental > Aquatic > Freshwater > Ice > Glacier...
CGATACACATTCGTTATAAATTCTGGTTCTGGAAAACATGTTCCATTCACCATCATTTCACGCAACGGCCACCCAACTTTAAATTGCCCGGCTTGTGGTTTCAGTCCACAAAACCAACAAATCTGTAGATTCAGATTCTCATTGAACATCAAGGGTTTTCTCCTCGCATTCGTGCATCAAATCCCATGGCTGCGTGGTTGAGATTGGCTCCCTTGACTCCATTTTGCTCCAAGTTGTACTGCGCTTGTGCTTCGTTCAGGAATATCGTGAGGGCCGCGTTGAACTCGGCTTCCGTCAGCTTGCTTGGATCAATTGTTCCGTCAGCGATCCCTTTCGATATATAGTTCTGAACAAAGTCAATCGCCTTCTGCCATGATCGCCGATTTATTTCAGCGAGTTTGGCATTCCAATCTTCTTCGGCAATCTGTGCACCAATCTTAATTCCATCGGCCACCGCTGCGCCAACACCGATAATAGATATCGCCATCAATGCACGGCGTACCAATAGACGCGCCATAGCGCCTGCCAAAAGCTTTGCTCTTGCCCCCTGTAATGCCACCTGCTTGAGAGCTTCCTGTTCAGCTTGAGTTCCTGCCTTGGCTAAAGCTCGTGCTGCATTTTTCTTCACTGCATCCAATGCTATTTTTCGTTGTTCTTGTATCTGCGCGAGCGTCCAGCCACGGTTCAGCGGCACCGATGGCTTTCCGCGAAACGTTTTGTTATCTGCGTAAAACGGGTGAAGGCTATGCACGCCGGCGTTTACTCCAGGTGGGACCAGGCTGTTTCCAGCTGCGCCAGCTGCGGCGCCACCTATGGCCTTGCCCACCGCGCCGCCTACACTTGGACCACCATCATTCGTTGGGCGATCATGCGGCTTTATTGAGTTTCCACTGGCGGGCGAGCCATTCCCGGGGGCACTGGATGTGGCGCCAGCACCGCCATCGTTTGAATCCGTCGTAGTGGTATTGCCCGTTTGTGTTCCGTCACTCGTCTGTTGGTACGCCGCCCCGTTGGCAGTTCCGCCGCTACTCGTCGTTGTTCCCCCGGACGAGGATCCGCTAGTCGTTGTGTAAGCAGTCGTGCTGGTTCCAGTTCCAGTCGTCCCCGTCCTTGACGGTCCGCCTCCAAAACCTGCACCACCGGGGTGGAAGGCACCGGAGTACCAGCCGCTGTAGTTGACGATGGTGCTGTACGACGAACTGCTGGTCCATGTGCTGCTGCCGCTGCTGCTGGAGGACGATCCGGAACCGCCGCCACTGCCGCTGCTGGAACCCGAGCCAGATCCGCTGCTGGAGCCGCTGCCGCCGGAGGTCTCGCTCCAGCTCCAGTCGCTACCCATCGTCATGGTCATGGAGCCCGTCACATGGTTAGTGCCGCTGCTCGACGCGGAACCGCTGCCACTGCTCGAACTACTGCCAGCCGGCGTGTTCCACGCATAGCTGTAGTCATACGTGTCATTCGAGTTCATGTGGCTCGTGCTGCCCATGTGATCCGTGCGACTCGTGCCACCACCGTTGGACCAGGAATCATATGTATATGTGCCATCGCTCACATACGTGGCACTGCCATCGGCTGTGGACGATCCCCATGAACTTCCGGTCTCCGTTGGACCACTCGTTGTCCCGCCGCTTGACGAACCACTGCCGCTTGACGAACCACTGCCACTTGACGAACCACTGCCACTTGATGATGCGGTACTGCTGCCGTATGTCGTGCTGTAGTCATAACCGGTTGTGTTGTGAGAATTCTGGGTCACGTCCGCCGAGTTGCTCGACTCGCCGTGCGAATGGCTGCCATTGCTGGAATCACCGCTCGTGGAATCATAAGTTCCAGAACTGTCCGAATGCCATGTGTAGCCACTCCCATTGTCGCTGCCTCCGGAGCGGTCGCTTTGTGTCATCACCCAGCCATTCGTGTAAATCCAGTCGGCACTCGTGTACGCCGAACCGCCCTGATTGCCATGTTCGTCTATTGATTGATGCCCAGAACTGTTGGACGACGAGCCGCTTCCCGAATACGAATACGACGATGTGGCGTGCGTTGACTGTGAACCGCTGCCCGATGTGGACCAATTTGCAGCACCAGTCGCCAGTGTGGAATTGGTGCCGTAGCTATAGTCCCAGCCGTTGTCGCCACTTTCCGTGACGGTGCCATCGACTGTCGTGCCGTTCACATCACGCGCATACGAACCACTGCCAGAATACGAATGCAGATCAAAGCCACCTCCGCCTGCACCGCCACTGCCTGAGGTCTGCCATGCTCCGCTGCTGACATTCGAGGTCGTCCCATAACCGTAGTTTGAATTGTCACTGCCCGCTTCCTGAATCGTCCCGCCGACACTGCCACCCGTCACGCCGTACGAATAACCGCCACTGCCCGAATACGCCCAGTTCGAAGTGTCACTGGAATGACTGCCGCCACTGCCGCTGGTCAGACTCCAGACGCCAGTGGTCAGATTCTTTTGCTCTTCCCAGTTGTAGTTATGGCCAGAATCCGTCGAACCATCTTCCGTAATTTTACCGCTTACGGTTCCGCCCGAGACGCCTCGTGAATAACTGCCGCTGCCGGAATACGACGATACACTGCTGGTCTGTTCTGAACCACCACCGCTGGCACTGTTCAACAGCCAGAATGAACCGAGAACCAGATCAGAATTCTCTGAATAGTGATACGAGGAGCCTTCACTCCCGGATTCCTTGATCGTCCCGCTCACGCCATTCCTGGCATAGCTGCCGCCGCCCGAGTAGCCCCAACTAAAGCCGCCATTCGCCCCGTACGACCCGCTGCCCGAATCCTGCCAGCCGCCACTGGAGACGGTCGAAGTCGTGCCGTAGTCATAGCCCGAATGACTATTTCCTGATTCCTTGATGTTGCCGCTGACTGTGCCGCCTGTGGTGGCATAGGAATAGCCTCCGCTGCCAGAGTAACTGAAGTCGTCATTTGCACTGTCAGAACTACCGCCGCTACCGCTGGACAATTCCCATTGATTTTCAACCACGTTCAGCGTTGTACCCCAGTTGTAGCCGTAACCGGAATGCACCTTGCCCGATTGCTTCATCGTACCACCGACTCCGCCAGCTGAATAACTGCCGCTGCCGGAATAGGACCAGTCACTGGTCGAATTGCTTGAACCGCCACCACTGCCGCTGGATGTATACCAGTCGCCACCGATGTCCAATTTGGCGTACACCGTCGAATTTGAACCACCACCGTTACCGCCGGATTCTTTGATCGTGCCGGTGAAACCGCCCAGTGAATAACCACCGCTGCCGGAATACGACCAGTCGTTGCTGCTGTTCTCGGTCGAAGATCCGCTACCACTGGTCTGCCACGCTTCGCTCGCGACATTTGAAGTGGTGCCGTAACCATAGCCTGAGTGGTTGTTGCCGGATTCTTTCTCCGTGCCGTCGATCCCATTGATGGAATAACTACCGCTGCCCGAATAGCTGAAGTCATCGCTGGCACTGTCCGCACTGCCACCGCTGCCGCTTGTCAAGTACCATTCATCAAGAACCACATCCAGAGTCTCACTCCAAGTGTAGTTGCTGCCGGTGTGCGACATGCCGGACTCTTTCGTCGTGCCGCCGATGTCACCAAGCGAATACATTCCTCCACCAGAATAACTGTAGTCACTGGTACTTTTGCTGGTACCTCCGCCGGTGCCACTCGATACGTACCAATCTCCGGCACTGTCAAGTTTCGAATAAACAGTCGCATTGGAACTCCCACCCTTGCTACCGGATTCCTTCTCCGTGCCCGATATTATCCAACCGTCCGACGGTGAAGATGTTCCACCTGACGCGCCTGACGTTCCGTAAGTTGAACCTGTGCTGCCCAGCGTTGGGTCCAAAGAACTGTGACCGTAACTTCCGCTTCCGGAATACGACCAGTCGTCGCTGCTGTTCTCTGTCGATGAGCCGCTGCCACTGGTCTGCCACGCTTCGCTCGCGACATTTGAAGTAGTGCCGTAACCATAGCCTGAGTGGTTGTTGCCGGATTCTTTCTCCGTGCCGTCGATCCCATTGATGGAATAACTACCGCTGCCCGAATAGCTGAAGTCATCGCTGGCACTGTCCGCACTGCCACCGCTGCCGCTTGTCAAGTACCATTCATCAAGAACCACATCCAGAGTCTCACTCCAAGTGTAGTTGCTGCCGGTGTGCGACATGCCGGACTCTTTCGTCGTGCCGCCGATGTCACCAAGCGAATACATTCCTCCACCAGAATAACTGTAGTCACTGGTACTTTTGCTGGTACCTCCGCCGGTGCCACTCGATACGTACCAATCTCCGGCACTGTCAAGTTTCGAATAGACAGTCGCATTGGAACTCCCACCCTTGCTACCGGATTCCTTCTCCGTGCCCGATATTATCCAGCCGTCTGACGGTGAGGACGTTCCACCCGAAGCGCCTGACGTCCCATAAGTCGAACCAGTGCTGCCCAGCGTCAGGTCCAGGGAACTGCGACCATAACTTCCGCTGCCGGAATACGACCAATCGTTGCTGCTGTTCTCTGTCGATGAGCCGCTGCCACTGGTCTGCCACGCTTCGCTCGCGACATTTGAAGTAGTGCCGTAACCATAGCCTGAGTGGCTGTTGCCAGATTCTTTCTCGGTGCCGTCGATCCCATTGATGGAATAATTGCCACTGCCCGAATAGCTGAAGTCGTTGCTGGCACTGTCTGTGCTGCCACCGCTGCCGCTTGTTAAACTCCATGCTCCTGTGGCGATGTTTTGCGATTCGCCCCAGTTGTAATGGTAGTCCCAGTGAGTCATCCCTGATTCTTTTGATGTACCGCTGATGCCTCCCGATGAATACGAGCCACTGCCGCTGTAGGAAGAATCATCATGCTCCGTATGGAAACCGCCACCAGACGCAGCAGTTTTCAGCCAACTGCCGTCCGACTGCTTGCCGTACGTCGTCGTATAGCTGTAATCGCCGCCGTTCGAACCCGATTCCAGTATCGTGCCGCTGATTGACCATGTGCTGGCAGGGCTACTCGACGACGATCCACTCCCACTGCCAGAACCGCTCGCGCTGGAAGATCCGCTGCCAGATGAAGCCGGAGCCGAGGCTACGGTGTAGCCGCCACTACCAGAATATCCAAACCCGTAGAACCCAGATTCAGTAAACGTCTTCACCGATCCCACAATACTGTAGGACGTGCCATCACTGCCAGCATTAAAATAGCTGCCGCTAACGGTCCCACCGGACACATCGTATGAGTAGTCACCGCCATATGAATACGAATTGCTATTTCCGCCGCTACCGGACACACTCCCCGTCGCCGCTCCCGTTGAAGTGTTCGTCGAATTTGTGACCGTGGTGGTTTCTGTTGTCGTTGTCAGATAGTCGTTGCTTTTGGTGCCACTGTTGCTGAGGCCCGTTTCACTGTCGGTGTTGTCCCATGAACTTGTCACCAGTCCGTCATCCACCACTGTTGACGACGTAGTGAACGTGTATGACACCGTGTCACCGCTGCCAGTCGCGATGAACGTATAGGAGTAGTCATTGGTTACGTCCGCTGACCGGCCTTCGGCAGTCGCTCCAGCCGACGGATCAATTTCTGTTCCGAGACCTGCAATAAACGATTCTGTGTATGTCCACGAACCATCACTGTTCGTCACGCGACTGACATTCAGCGTACGAGTCAAATCGTCTGACTGTCCATAGCTGATTCCATCATCCCCCGTGAAACTACCGGTGCCTGTCGTGGTCACGGTTTTCGAGAACGAATAGTTCCCCATCGCTTGCGAACTGAACGATGAGTTCGGTCCCACAGCGAATCCAAGGCTCAGAGTTGTACTGCCAAGATCCGGCAGTTCAATCGTTGAATTGCCGTACAAGGATTCCTGTACCACCAACTGCACACTGGCGGAATCCTGAGTCCCACTGGCGTTTTCCACCGTATAGCCGAAGACCAGCGAACCAGTGAATGTCGCACTTGCTGGAGTAAACAGCAGCTTGTCATGTTCTCCGAGAGATTCATCGCCATCAATCAGGGACAGCGTGCCCGAGATTGGCTGATTGAAGCCTATGATGTGCAAATCACCACTGGTGGACTCCGTGTCGTTCGCAAGCACATCGAGTTCGATGGCGATCCCTGGTTGCTCGACGACCACAATATCGGTCTGAGCATCAACCGTCCCCGTCCCGCTGAGCAGCGTACGATCTTCCGCATTCAAAACATTTGTCAGCAACGGATTTCGACGCTCACGGCGAACCCCTTGACGTTTCCGAACGTTAAGCCCTCGCTCCAGAGTCAAATGAGATCGAAACAGTGTTAGCCAACTGGAAAGCGACATGGCGAAGAGTCCAGGGAATGTAAGTGCTGTGCAAAAACAGGTAATGATTCGATCAAAAAATGATCTCAGCGAGCATCAATTGCTCCTGAAAGATCCCTCTTTGCCCCAACGAGCATTGATTGGCTCCGATGGGTGGACTGGGAGGATAGAGCCCGGTAGAAACAAATTACCATGCCGACCGGAGACAATTCCGTGAGGAATTCCCAAATCATCAATTGACGGTTTTTGCCCAACCGAAGACTTGACAGTCAACTGTTCTTCGGTCTGTCGGAATTTGCTTAAGACACGCAACGGGCGGTTTCGGTTTTCGATTCTGCGCGAAATGATTTGCGCGACTTAGAAATGGCGGATTCCGGGCGCGTTGATCCGTGCGTGTGGCGTTCAAGTAATGCGATTCGGCCCAACGGGCCTCGGCAAGTCAGCCTGGGGCAACGCCAGGTTTCGACGGCACCTACGCATTTTGCTCTGAAAGGGCAACGCAGACGAGCATTGCGGAACCCTGTCAGGGTTCATGTTCAGACGGAACATCAACCTGGGGCGGCGTTCATCCGCATTCGCGGATTCTCTTGCCCCAGGCTGATATGCGCGAGCCTTTCAGGCTCCATCGCAGCACCAGGTTCGTCGATCAACGCAAATGCATTTTCTGCGAAAGTATCACTTCGCGCGGTCAGAATGCGGCCCCTCTGCGGCGTCGCCGACCCTTCCACGGGACGTGCGAATGACCATCGCTGGAGTACAGGCTTTGGCCCAATACCGCTAAGTTGCGATTGTCCCGGCAGGCAGGAATCGCAGCAGCCGAAAGGCTGGACTCCAACGGACTGCACTCCAACTGACCGTCGTGGACTTCGCCCGAAGTCCCGCAAATGTATAGAATTCTGGCGAATCCCACGACAAAGTACAGACAGTTGATTTCCGCTCGGTGCTAACCTGTCGTCGCAATGGACAATCGAGCACACACAGTGCTGCAATCCTTCTCACGTTTACACCGCTGAGTTTTATGAATCCGGACCAACAGAATACCGAACGTCTTAGGCAAACGTTTCACTCCCAAGGGGTTGTCGTCTGGCACGTTAAAAACGATCGAGAAATTCGTCCCATCGATCAGTCCTGGTCACGAGACTCGACCGCTTGGGAAGCATTCTGTTCCGATGCGAGTCATGCAGCTTTATTGGGTCGGTTTCTCAGAGAAGACCACCAGTTTGCATCTCATCCAATGCAGAGTGAATTGTGCGGTCGTGTCGATTTCTATGGCACGAATTCGAACGTCGGTCAGTTTGTCATCGAACTTCTATGGGGCTCCGGTGAACCACAGGGCACCGGTGAATCGCCGGCGTTGCCTGCCGAACATGTACAGTCCGCACTGTCGCAATTGTTTCAGACTGGCTCGATGTCACTTTCTCAGATGCCTGCGAATGCTGATCAAACTTCCATTTTGCCGCAGGCGTATGATGAATTCGTAAAAGCTCTTCATCAGTCGCTCGATCTTCGTGAAACTTGCGTGATCTCCGCCAACGCTTCCCGACAGTTTACCGCGACACAACGAGCAACCATTGCCGTTCAGCGAGGAAGAAGTCTTCGATTGCTGGCAGCCAGCGGATCTGACGCCGTATCAGAACGATCCGAAGAGATGCGGCTTTTGCAGCAGCTTGCTACGGCAATACTTCGTTCGGGCGTCAACCTGCACTGGACAGCAGGGGACGACGAAGAATCGTCACCGTTGCGGATGATGATTGCCGACTATGTTCAGTCCTCACATTCACGAGCGATTGATGCCTGGGTTCTGGTTCGATCTGAGCCAGTCATTCGAGACGACTCACCGGAGACTCGGCAGCGAACTCCGCATCGCGATCCGGCCGCAATTGGCGTTGTGATCTTTGAACAGTTCGATGCTTCCAGTGTTTCGAATGACTGCAGACAGCGACAGCAATTTGCTGCAACTCATCTGGAACAGGCGATTTCCAATTCGATGTTGCACAGCAGTGTTTTTCTTCGCCGACCACTGCTGGCTATCGGGCGAGGAATCAACTGGTTTCGCGGGCGTAGACTCGCCATCGGAATTGCTGTTTTCACAGCACTGTGTTTATTTTCAGTGGCATGTGTCGTACTTCCGTGGGAGTACAAAGTGTCCTGCAACGGCGAGCTTATGCCAGACGAACACATGCCGATTTATGCGCCTTGGGATGGACAAATTGTTGAGATCTTTGTTGAGCACAACGCAATCATCACGAAAGGGCAGCCTCTGCTGCGGCTCAGAAATGATGACCTGCAGCGAGAACTGATCGCAGCTCAAGGCAAGGTGGCGGAGCTGCAAAACCTTGTGCGTTCGTTTGATTCTCAATTGCAGGTCGCTCAACGCTCCGGCACCAAGGCCGACATCGTCCGACTTCAAGGGGAACTGGCCAAGACGGCGATCGAGTTGTCTGGTGCAGAACAACAGGCCGGTGTACTACAGGACCGTGCAGATTCACTTCACGTCAATGCACCACAGTCTGGTGTGATTGCAACTTTTGATCTTCGGCATTCACTTCAGGATAAGCCCGTCACACGTGGTGATCGGCTGATACAGATTTTCAATCCCGAGGGTCCGTGGCATCTGGAATTGCGAATACCCGACTATCGATCTCGATACGTGGCACGAGCGATGCAGGAGACATCAGATTCCGCAGTGGTTGAGTTTGTCCTGGCAACGGCTGTCGAAAAAACATTGCAGGCACGACTGACATCCACCGCCACTGTCGTCGATCCGTCGGAGGAAGATGGACTTGTCTTAAGATCCTTTGCCACAATCCCGGACACTGAGGCGATTGGTTCGCGACAATTTGGCTCGGAAGTCCATGCGAAGATTCATTGTGGTCCGGAACCGCTGGGGTGGTGTCTGTTCGGCGATGTGATTGAATTCATCCAGCGGCATGTCTGGTTCTGACCGTCGATTTGGGATTCAATCCATGATTTCAAGATGTGCGTCAAGCCCGGACCGAGCGACTGCCTGGGACAGTTTCCCTTCCTGTTTAAATGCTTTTTTTCGATCTTTTCGATTCCGATTTTCCAGTTGCCTCTGCGTTTTTATGAAATACTTCAGCCAGGACGATGGCAATTTTCTGCCGTGCCATGCCACCTTCGCTTTCAATTTCCTCTGCAGCCCAGGTGCATACGTCGTCAGCAGTGAGTCGTCCAGTGACAGCAGATATTCGAAGCTGCCGGGATCTCCTTGACGCGCACTTCGGCCGATCAATTGACGGTCGAATCGCAACGACGTATGTAGTTCCGTCAGAATCACGTGCAAGCCACCGGCTGTTCGAGCGGCATCATCCAGCAGAATATCGGTACCACGTCCGGCCATATTCGTGGAAATTGTGATCCCCCCGGATTGACCCGCCTCGGCGATGATCTCGGCTTCCAGAGCATGGTTCACGGCGTTCAGCACAGGACAATCGTGACCTGCTTCGCTGAATCGCTGCGACAGCAAAAATGACTCTTCGACTGTTGGAATTCCAATCAGAACAGCTCGACCGGAAGCGGCAAGGTGTACTGCCGATTCGACGATGGCGGTAAGCTTACTGTCTCGGTCCGCGAAGATTCGTACGCCACGATTGATTCTTACACACGGTCGGTTCGTGGGAATCCGCAGCACGTTGATCCGAAAGAAGGACTTGAATTCCTGACGAGCGGGCAACGCTGTCCCGGTCATTCCTGCCAGCATTCGGTAGCGGCGAAAATAAGACTGGATTGTGATCCTTGACGCGACGCCCGATTCTCCTGTGACGTCAACTCCCTCCTTCGCCTCAACGGCCTGATGCAACCCCCGTTGCCATTTTCGTCCTGCCATCGAACGACCACTGGATTCACTGACAATAACCACTTCTCCCTCCTTGATGACGTAGTCGCGATTGCGAATGTAGGTGAGGCGAGCCGTGAGTGCGTTTTCGATTCGTTCCAGCATCGCTTCAGTCGAAACACCGTTCAGGCATTGCGGCTTTTCCGCCAGAGCAACGGACTGTTCGCCTTTCTTCGTGAGCCAAACTTGTTTCGAGCGATCATCGCAACCGTAGTCCAATTCTGCATTAAGCTTTGCTGCAATGCGGCTTGCCCACGCAAGGATTCCTTTAAGTTGATCGTTGACTTCTCCCTCAGCGCCAATGATGAGGGGCGTTCTCGCGTCGTCGATGAGAACACTGTCCGCTTCATCGACCAGTGCGAAATAATGACCTCGCTGCATCACGTCTGGCGAACGCTGCATATCTTGATCGGAGACTTCTGGGCCAACCGTCATTCTGTCACGCAGATAGTCAAACCCAAACTCGCTGCCGGTTCCATAAGTGATATCACTGCCATAGGCGCGACGGCGGGAATCTGAGTCGAGTTCCGGCGTCACACAGCCGACCGATAATCCGCAGAATTCGAACAGGGGGCGCAGTTCGTCAGCATCACGTTGTGCGAGATAGTCATTCGACGTGACCACATGGCATCCTCTCTTCCGAAAGACTCGCAACACGACGGGCAGGATGGCCGTGATTGTCTTGCCTTCGCCGGTCTGCATTTCCACGACGCCCTGCCGCAACAGGGCCAGCCCGCCCATGATCTGAACAGGAAAGTGCCGCTTTCCGAGAACACGTGCTGAGGCTTCCACGACCAGCGAAAAACAGTCACTGACGTATCGGGAGTCTTTTGCCCCAAGGTAGATTTCCGTGGCGATTTCGAGGATTCGCCGTTGCAATTCAGCTTCAGACAGAGATTGATATGCTTCCGCCGCCTGCCAAATCGCAGCCGCCCTTCGTTTGAGAGTTAATGACTGCAGTAGTTGTTGCATCATGATTGTTGCCGTACGTTCACAAAATGCGGCAGTATAAAGATCAAAACTCGATTGAGCAGCGAATTCACGCCGCTTGCTCGTTTCCTTTTGCTCCGTTCCAATCCTAAACCTCACGGCCCCGGCAGAGGCTGTGTCTGAGGTGCGCGACAAATAGCAGTTTCGAGGAAATTCGGAGATTTTTCAGAGGAGGATTTTGTTGTCAGCGGAAGACTTCGTTTGACCCGACTCGGAGAGGAGGACGGCTGCACAAAGTGCAGCCGTGAGAAAGCCTCCTCTCCGAGTCGGGTCAAACGATGCGCCCCCCTTCCGGAATAGAACTCACCTAAAATTGTTTTGGGCAGATTGCTATTTGTCGCGCACCCCAGGCTGTGTCGGCCCATCCGGGCCTGAAAAATCTGGTTCCTGTGCATTCTGACACAAACGCGCCATTTCAACGTCCTGACGAATTTGCTTCACCAGAATCTCGATCGAGTCAAAAGATTGCAACGGTCGTATCTCTGACAACAAATCGACCTTCATGACCTTGTCATAAAGATCACCGCTGAAGCCATCAATGTGGCATTCAATCTTCTCACGATGCTCACCGAATGTTGGATTTGGCCCAATGCTGACAGCAACCGGATAACGTCGCCTATCGAGCTCCGTGTACCCGGCGTAGACTCCGTGAGCTGGCAGCAATGTCGCAACGTCTGCAAGATTCGCCGTTGGAAAGCCGAGCCCTGCCCCGCGACCAGCTCCGCGTCGCACAACTCCCGTCATTCGATACGGATGCCCCAACAGTTCAGTCGCCCGTCGCAGGGATCGACTGCAGAGAAGCTCGCGAATTCGGCTGGATGAAATGAGTTGACCGTTCGTTTCAACTGGACTCACGATATGGCACGGAAGTGATGCACGCTGGCAAAGCTTCTGCAGCATCGCCGTGTCGCCCCTGCGATCTCGACCGAATCGAAAATTCGGTCCTTCGACAACACCCTTCGCATCAAACGTATCAACAATAACAGACTGAAAGAATTTCTCCGCCGACATCTCCAGCAGCGACTGAGTCACGGGCAGCACAATCACAGAATCCGCTCCAGCAGCACGCAGCAACTCGATGCGATCTTCGACCGTAGTCAGAATCGGTGGCGTGAATTCCGGACGCAGGACCGCGATCGGATGCGGATCAAACGTCACTGCGACAGCCTGAGTCCCCTGCTCTGCGGCCAGTTGCCGTAGCGCTGCCAACATTACGGCATGACCCAGGTGAACCCCGTCAAAGTTCCCGATGGCAACACAGCTATGTAATTGGTCAGACGTTACTGGGATAGACAATGGTTTCATGTATCGTGAATTGTCAGGTTCTTTTTACAACACAGAAAATAATGAAGTACAGGCTTTGTCCCGCCGAACGACCAGTCTATCTGGCTCTCAGACGATGGCATGTACTCCGGTGAGCAGAACTACTTCTGTCCCATTATGCATTCCAGGCCCGATCCAAAAACCCACGACTTCAGCCGCAAAATCCAAAACAAAATACGCAGATTCAAGCCGTAACTTATACGGATTTGAATGCAGTGCGAATAGACTCAGAAGCTTCCGATTTTCAACTTCTTAAACAGGAAATCAACACATCGATGGACGACGTCCTGCCGCTTGCCTGATGGCCAATCATTGCCCATAATCATTGACAGAGGACGCATCGGCGGACTGACGTCCTGCCGTTCGCCGTGAAACTTTTCCTTCTGTTACGAAAGCTGACCATGACCAAACTCAAATCCTTAACCTGCCAAGTGCTCCTGATGATTATCGCGTGTCTGGCACACGGAACATCGGTTGCCGACGAAGCAATCAAGCATTCGTTCTTCGTCGCTGGGCCATCGTTCACTGGCATCATCGGGGAAGATGATGCCGAAGTCTGGAACTCTGGCAAAGCCGGCGCGAGGGATGGATTCATACTGCCAAACGGTAACGCTCTCATCGCATGGGGAGATGAAGTCAAAGAGCTGACTCGCGACAAGAAGGTTGTTTTCCACTACGTCAAGTCCGCCGACAACAACGAGATCGGTACGGCGCAGCGACTGGAAAATGGCAATACGCTCATCACAGAACTCGGCAAAAAACCACGCTTGCTTGAAGTCTCGACTGAAGGCAAGATTGTCGTGGACATGCCGCTTCAACCGGAAACCGATAACGCCCACATGCAAACGCGCATGGCTCGCAAGTTAGCAAATGGCAACTATCTGGCACCGCATCTGCTGGCGTTCAAGGTGAAGGAGTACACTCCAAAAGGCGAAGTCGTGAAAGAATTTGCCACCGACATGGAAGACCTTGGTGGCCGCGCCGCAGAGAACTGGCCCTTCACGGCCATCCGACTTAAGAACGGACACACACTCGTCAACTTGACCCATGGAAACAAGACTGTGGAATTCGACAGTGATGGCAAAGTGACCTGGAAAGTCGGCAACGATGATTTCCCGGACCTCAAACCATTTGACGATCCGTGTGGAGCCCAACGCCTTCCAAACGGAAACACAGTGATCTGCAGCTATCACGCAGAAAAAGGCATCAAAGTCTTTGAAGTGACCCCCGACAAGAAGATCGTCTGGACCTACACCGGCCCCCACCGCGCGCACGAGATCCAGATACTTACGACCAACGGCAAGCCAATTGAGGGTCTGCCGTTGAAGTGACCTGCGAATTCTCGCGACATCTCAAAATTTAACGGCTAAGACGATTCTGACAAATTTAACATGGCGAAGTCGCTCAGTCCGGCGGAATCGACCGCAATTAAGGCTCAAAAATCGTAGCAATCAGCCTGGATTTTCAACACGGCCACAATTCCGAAAGCCGTTCTGAGTTGCAAAACCGATAGAAACGTCAGGTTAAGTAGATGTCGTTCGAAGGGCATGAACGAGCGAATTTTTATAAACGTTAGAATCGGCACATTCGTCAAAGTCCGCGTTGAGTTCTCATCCAAAGATTCAGGGAATTGAATGTTTTTCTCAACCGCCGAGACGCTCTATATGATTCGTAGATCTGTTTCTTTACTTGCGGTTCTGCTGACAGTCTCAGTATCGATTCCGATCTATGGCCAGACTGCGGAATCGCTATCCGGCGATCGCTTCGCAGATACCCTGCAGAAACTTCAGCAGCGGATGGAAGCTCTGGAAACTCAGAACGCGCGACTGGAATCGGAGTTGAAGCTACAGCAACAATCGGACATCAGTGATGAATCTGAGCCTGAGGAATCTCAGGATTCCGAATCTCCCATCGGTTCAGAAGATGCTCCGGATTCCCTTGAGGATCTACTGCAGGCAACGGAGACGACAGACGACCGTCTGAGCAAGATCGAAGAAGGAATCAAAAAGGACGCTGAGGCTGCAAAGAAGAAGAAAGAGGAAGACGCGAAGAAGGACAAGAAGTGGTTCGAGAAATACACAATTCGGGGATATGCCCAGTTTCGTGTGAATGAAGTTTTCAACAACGATGGACCTGCAAAGGCCCATCATGTTGGGGACAGCTCGGTCGGTGACAATCAGAGCTTTCTGATCCGCCGTGCCCGACTTGTCTTCTCAGGCGACGTCTCTGAACATCTTTCTCTTTACTTTCAGCCTGACTTCGCGTCTAACGTTCCAGGAAGTCCGGATGCCAATCAGTTCGCTCAGATTCGAGACCTTTACGCGGATGTGGCTCTCGACGACGAAAAGGAACTACGCTTTCGAATTGGGCAGTCCAAGATTCCCTACGGCTGGGAGAATCTACAGTCCAGTTCCAACCGACTGCCTTTGGACCGCAGCGATTCACTGAACAGCGCCGTCCGAAACGAACGTGATCTCGGGATTTTTTGCTATTGGACTCCTGTCGAAGTGCAGAACACTTTCAAATACATCATGGATGAAGGGCTGAAGGGATCGGGAAACTATGGTCTTTTTGGAGTTGGCGTTTTCAATGGTCAGGGTGGTTCGCTTCGTGAGCAGAATGATGACCTGCATACCGTAGCTCGTGTCGCTTATCCGTTTTGGTTGAACGACAGCCAACTGGTTGAAGTCGGGATGCAGGGCTACACTGGGCAATACACGGTCTTGACAAGCCCAATCAGCCCGCTTGGAGTTGGTGCTGCGACGGCTCCGGGCAACAATCCCGACGGAATCAAAGATGAACGTCTTGCGTGGACTTTCATCTATTACCCGCAACCCATTGGATTTCAGTCGGAATGGACCGTCGGGCGTGGTCCGTCACTGAATGATGCTCAGACCAATATCGGCCACTCAGCCCTGTACGGCGGCTACGCGATGGCGATGTACCGCCAGAAACTTGAAAAAGGTGAACTGATTCCATTTGCTCGCTGGAACTACTATCAGGGCGGATACAAAACGGAACGAAATTCACCACACGCGCAGATTGAAGAGTGGGAGTTTGGTACCGAATGGCAGTTCTCCAAATCACTCGAACTCGTCGCGATGTACACAATCACCGACAGAACCAACACTCAGGCCATCGGCACAGCAAATACTCGATCGTATGAACAATTCAATGGGCAACTCTTGAGATTCCAGGTGCAGGTGAATTATTAGGCTTACCTCCCACCACCACCATCACTTGGATGCTTGCTGAGGCCGTTCCCACCGTCCACGCCTCCTACCAATCACTAAGTCTCGACTTATCTTTTCAAGAAGTACCCACAGGCCATTCGAAGATGTCTGGCACCCGCCAGCGATTCTGCAACCACGCTGCATCCATTCCGCCCATAACGGAATTTCTTGATTGTCCGGATTGTGCCGGGACAGAATGTGCCTCTACGGCGATCAAACAGTCTTTGCCTTGAATCCCCAACACCTTTAGACTCAGTGGGTTCTACGAAGTTCCTCCCCCCAGTCCAGCTGAGTCACTGCATGAATCCCATCAATTTTGCTCTCCGCCGCCCAAAGACCGTCATGGTTTTGCTGCTGGCGATTGTTATGGCGGGACTCAGCGTCATCAGGCCGACGACAGTCGATAACTGGCTGCGCGAACGAGGTGTGGAACTCCCGCTGAAACGCATGGCAGTGGATATTTTTCCGGCCCTCAACCTGCCTGTGATTTACGTCTGTCAGCCCTACGGCGGCATGGATCCTGCGCAGATGGAAGGACTGCTGACCAACTACTACGAATACCATTTCCTCTACATCAACGGCATTCATCATGTGGAAAGTCGCAATGTCCAGGGTAATGCGTTGATGAAGCTCCAGTTCCACCCCGGCACTGACATGGCTCAAGCGATGGCAGAAACGATCAACTATGTGAATCGTTCTCGTTCCATGATGCCGCCTGGAACTGTTCCTCCATTTGTGATGCGATTTGATACCGGCAGCGTACCGGTTGGCTATCTGGTCCTGTCGAGCGGCACGAAAACGATCGCCGAGATTCAGGACCAGGCATTGTTTAAAGTCCGCCCGATGTTTTCTTCACTGCCCGGTGTTTCTGCGCCGCCTCCGTTTGGAGGATCGGCACGCAGTATCGTGATTCGTGCCAACCCGGATCGCCTGCGGGCCTACGGGATCTCGCCGGACGAAGTGATCAGCGCGCTGACGACGGGAAATACGATCAGCCCGTCCGGAAATATTCATCTCGGCGAATTCTTTCCGGCGGTGCCCACGAATGGCATGGTTCGCGATATTCGCGAACTCGGCCAAATCCCCCTGAAGACCGGCGAACAAACCGTTTACATGCGCGATATCGGCACGATCGAAGATGCAACTGACGTTACCACCGGTTACGCTTTGGTCAACGGCCGCCGCGCTGTTTATATCCTTGCGACCAAGCGAGCGGACGCTTCTACGATGAACGTCATCAGCGAGATTCGCAACGCGCTGCCGAAGATGCAGAGGGAACTTCCGGACGACATTCAGGTGGCGTTCGAATTCGATCAGTCTCCTTATGTGACTCGCGCGATTCGGAGCCTCGTGGCCGAAGGGATGCTAGGGGCCATCCTGACGGGCTTGATGGTTCTGCTCTTCCTGCGAGACTGGCGGAGTGCGTTGGTTGTTGTGTTGAACATCCCACTGGCGATCCTGTCCGCGATCGTCGGGCTGTGGCTGACCGGACAAACCATCAACCTGATGACCCTGGGCGGACTCGCACTGGCCGTTGGGATTCTGGTCGATGAAGCGACCGTCGAAATCGAAAATATTCACACGCAGCTTCAGAGTTCCAAATCTGTAGCTCATGCCGTGCTCACCGGAAATCAGCAAACAGCGGTGCCCCGCCTGCTCGCCATGCTCTGCATTCTGGCGGTTTTCGTACCGACGTTCTTTATGGAAGGCGCTCCTCGCGAACTGTTCGCTCCGCTCTCACTGGCGGTGGGGTTTGCCATGATCAGTTCGTACCTGTTATCGAGTACCTTTGTGCCGATTCTCTGCGTATGGCTGCTGAAGAAGCATGATTCAGGGACAGCGTCGGAGACAGACACAGCACAATCGCAGTCACCCCGCGAAAATTTCTTCGTCCGCAGCTATCGATCGCTGGTTCGTATCAGCGTTGCCACGCGCTGGATCACAGTGCCCGTGTATGTAGGCCTGTGTGCGGTACTATTGTGGTATTCGTCGCGACAGATCGGTGTGGAAATCTTTCCGACGATTGATGCCGGTGAGTTCCGCTTGCGAATGCGGGCTGCCGACGGGACACATATTGACTCCACGGAAGCGATTGCAAAACAAGTCCTAGATACTATCAGCGAGGTTGTCGGTCCGAAAAACATTCGACTGACGCTCGGCTATGTCGGGACGGTTCCGGCGTCGTTTCCCGTCAACGCCGTGTATCAGTTTTCTCGTGGCCCTGAAGAAGCGATTCTGAGAATTGCACTTCAGCCCGGCAGCGGTATCAGTACCGAACAGATGAAGGCCGAACTCCGGACGACACTGGCAGAAAAGTATCCTGGCGTCCGATTTTCATTCGAACCAGCCGACATCGTCAGCGAAGTGATGAGCTTTGGCTCTGCGACACCGATTGAAGTCGCAGTCCGTGGCGGATCGATTGTTGAGAACCGCGCGTTTCTGAAGAAGGTTCAGGATTCCATATCGTCGATCTCTTCGCTGCGTGATATCCAGGTGGTGCAGTCACTGGATTACCCAACGATTGATGTAAAAATCGATCGAGAGAAAGCCGGACTGTCGGGAGCAACGACGAGCCAGATCAGTCGATCGGTGTTGGCGGCGACTTCCTCCAGTCGTTTCCTTGTGCCTAATTACTGGCCTGACCCCAAGAGTGGCATTGGATACCAAGTGCAGGTGGAGATTCCTCAGGCCGCAATGTCCTCGCTGGATGATCTGGGAACCATTCCCGTGCTCGACAACGGCGGAAATTCCCTTCTCCTGCGTGACGTTGCTCAGATCACTCAGGGAACGATGCCGGGGCAGTTTGATCGTTACAACATGAAACGTGAATTGTCGCTCACAGCGAACATTGCCGAAGCCGATCTGGGCAGCGTGTCCGGTCGAGTGATCGCGGCGCTTGAACAGGTCAAGAAAGATGATGACGCGGCAAAAGACATCACCGACAAAGCGGCTCTGGAGAATGCCGTGCCGGGTCAGCCAGCACCAGCGAAAGCAGGACGCATTACCTACGAACTACGCGGGCAGATTCCTCCGCTGCGACAAATGCTGAGTGGACTTGGCGTCGGTTTGCTATTGGCGCTACTAACGATTTTTCTGATGCTCACTGCAAACTATCAGTCGTTCCGGTTGTCACTGGTCACCGTGTCGGCCGCGCCAGCCGTGCTGGCCGGAGCTGGCATGATGTTGTGGCTGAGTCATTCTACTCTGAATATTCAGTCGTTCATTGGAGTCATCATGGGCTTGGGTGTGGCGATGGCCAATGCGATTCTGGTTGTGACCTTTGCTGAACAACGCCGACGTGAAGGTGAGTCGTCAGTGTTAGCCGCTGAGAACGCTGTCGTCGGGCGATTGCGTCCGATTCTGATGACAAGTTGTGCAATGCTGGCAGGTATGCTTCCAATGGCTTTGGGATTGGGTGAATCCGGCCAGCAAACCGCGCCACTGGGCCGCGCCGTGATGGGAAGCTTGCTCGCGGCTACTGTGGCGACGCTGTTCATTCTGCCCGCAGTGTTTGCCATGATTCAGGGACGACGTTCCGTGGCGTCACTTTCCCTGCATCCAATGGATCAGGATCATTCGTCCGCAGGAGAGATTTGATGCGTCGAAATATTGGGATACTTTTGGCAATCGTCGTTAGTACAGGACTGTTTGCGGCTGGCTGCAGGCCGCAGTTGCCGCAAGATGCGACAGGAACCACATCGACTACGATGGCCTTGCCAAGAGTTGCCACATCGCGACCGGTTCGCAAGACCATCACACAGAAAACGGTTCAGCCAGGGAGAATCGAGGCCTTCAATACCACGCCGATTCATGCCAAACTCGGCGGTTATGTAGATCGGATTCTGGTTGATATCGGCGACCGCGTCACGGGACCATCACGAAATGCCGATGGTCAGGTTGTGCAACCCGGCCAGACGCTGGCTGTGCTGTCGTCTCCGGAGTTTGACGAAGAACTTAATCAAAAACTCGCGATGGTGGCGCAAGTCGATGCGGAAGTACTTCAGGCTGAAGCCGCTGTCAGAGTGTGCGAGTCCATGCAAGTATCCGCCAACGCCGGCGTTGAAGAAAGTATCGCCGGACAGCACCGCGCACGGGCTCAGTATGATCGCTGGAAATCAGAATTCGACCGAATCAAGGTTCTTGCTGAGGCAAAAACGGTCACTGGAAAACTGATGGAAGAGTCCGAACTTCAGCTCAAGAGTGCCGATGCCGGTCGCTCGGAGGCTGATGCCCGCCTGAAGTCGGCCGAAGCATCATTGCAAGAAGCGGCCGTCGCCATCGAAAAAGCACAAGCCGATGTGCAGGCTGTGAAGGCTCATCTGCGTGTGGCTAAGTCGGATCAGGATCGCGTCTCTGCTCTTTGTGGCTATCTGCAGATCACAGCTCCGTTTGACGGCATCATTACTGAACGCCATATTGATCCGGGCTTTCTAGTTCAGCCGTCTCGAAGCGCGGCAGATACTCCGCTCTTCGTCATTGTGCAGGCAGACACCGTGCGATTATTTGTCGATGTGCCTGAGGCCGATGCGGTCCTGGTTGAAGTCGGTCGCCCTGCAAAAGTCACAATTTCATCACAAGGGAACATGACATTTGACGGCACCGTTGCCCGCACGGGATGGGCATTGCAGTCAGTGACGCGATCGCTGCGCTGCGAAATCGACATGCCAAATCCCAACGGAACACTGCGTCCCGGCATGTACGTGCAGGTGGAACTCACTGTCGCCGAACGAGCCGACGTCTTGTCCGTGCCACGATCTGCAATTGTTTCGAAAGATGGTCAGTCCTTCAGCGTCACTGTGACACCCAATGGAACCATTCTGCGGAAGCGCGTGCAGACCGGTGTCCGTTCTGAGACAGACGTCGAAATTCTGTCCGGTCTGGATGGATCGGAAGAAATACTCATTGCCAATGCCGCTGCCTTTTCAGACGGACAGAACGTGGAAAAGTCGGCACGAAAATAACACTACTGTTTGCGGGTCCGATGAAATCGGTTAGTCGGGTTACGCCGGTTTCACGGGTTTCGCGGGTTATGCCGCAAGGCGCGTGCAGACTGATTTTGCCGCGTTACACTATCCGATGATGAGCGTATGGTCTGCTCTTGGTCGGCGAACGGCATGGATGTCGCGTGCGAGAACCGGCAGATACTGCTGATCTCGGAGTGCCATGGATGGCTAGGTTATCGCGAAAATACGCCATCGCTGCATCACTGCTGATCTGCTGTGTAGGCACAGGCTGTCACAGTACCAGTGTTGCTCGCAAAGAATGCGTTCCGGAAATTCGCTGTTCGCTCTTCGAATCCGGAGCAGGCGATCCTGAGCACCAAGCGTCCCGGCAATTCTCCACCAGCATTGCAGAGTCCAGTAGAAAACCGGGCGACATCACGCTGGTTTCCGCAGAGAGTAGTTCCACCGAAGAAACATCGTCCGACGCTGCCCAGCTCACAAAAGAATCAGCTCAGACAATCGATCTGTCCACTGCACTCATGCTTACTGCCGGTCGCAGTCCACAGATTGCGTTTGCGAATGCGCAAATCGAAGAATCACGCGCAAAAATGGATCGTGCAGAAACGCTTTGGCTGCCTTCACTGCGAGCGGGTGCGAACTACAACAAGCATGAAGGTCGAATCCAGGACGTTGCCGGGAGTGTCATCGAAACCAGTCGTGGTTCATTCTATTCTGGTTTCGGTGCGAATGCTGTGGGCGCAGGTTCTCCGGCAGTGCCTGGCGTCTTAGCACAATTTCATGTGACCGACGCCGTTTTTCAGCCGCGTATCGCCCAACAAACCATGCGAGCTCGTGACGCAAGCGCCCGGGCCGCCACCAACGACAGCCTGCTCGCGACATCACTGGCCTATATGCAATTGCTGCGAGCTTCACAGGAACATGCTGTGGCCAGTGAGGCGATGCTGCAGGCTCAGGAACTGGAACGTGTGACTCGGGAGTTTGCCGCTGCGGGCCAGGGACTGACGTCCGACCACGACAGAGCCCGCGCAGAATTCTCGATGCGGAAAAACGAACGGCAACGCGCGGATGAAGCCGTCCAGGTGGCATCAGCAAGACTGGCGCAGCAGGTCCGCTGGGAGTACGCCCAGTTACTACAACCAGCGGAGACCCATCTGCATCCCATCACCATGGTTGACATGAACTCATCAGCGCAGAGTCTGGTTTCAATTGGCCTGTCGAACCGACCTGAGATCGCAGAGTCGCGTCATCTGGTGTGTGAAGCTGTGGAGCGTTTGAATCGCGAACGTTACGCACCGTTGATTCCAAGCGTACTGCTGGGCGTCAGTTATGGTGGACTTTCCGGTGGCCTCGGCAGCAATCTGCAGAACGGTGGTGATCGTTTAGATGCGGATGCCATCGCGTACTGGGAATTGCGGCAACTTGGATTCGGCGAACAGGCGGCTCGACGCGAAGCAAGTGCTCGCATCGTCCAGAACCGCACAAAACAAATTGCCCTGATGGATCAGGTCGCCCGCGAAATCGTCGAATCACATGCTCAGGCTCAATCACGCTGGCTGCAGATTCAGACGGCAGAAGAAGCGGTGAGTGCGGCTAGGGATTCATTTAATCGCAACTGGGACCGGATCGAAAATGGGCAAGGGCTTCCAATCGAAGCGCTGCAGTCCATTCAGGCACTGACACACGCCCAGCGCGAATACACACGCTCGGTTGCCGACTATAACGTTGCCCAGTTCACACTTCACCGATCGCTTGGCTGGCCGGTGGACGCTTCAGCGAGCACCGCGAATCCAGAGACAGAAGCAGATCAGGCATTCTAAGGATCGCGCAGTTTATTATTGTCTTATCAGCCGCCACGCGCTAGCGTCCGGTTCCACGTCAACCGGGATCTGGCGCTCTGCGGCTGATTGAGTCTCGACACTTATTGACCGAGCGATCTTCAGGCTTGAATCACCACCGCACTGGCCTGACCAACGCGAGTCACACTGGTCTTCAGGAACAGGCCATTCGTTGTTGTTTGATGCTCGCCGTGTACCACGTTGAGCGGCTGTTCCGCGTCCGGAGTCGCAAAATTCAGCGTCTTCGGAATCACACCGTGCTGAGCGGCCAGCAATGATGCGGCGATCTCGCACAACCCCGCACCGCTGCCAGTACTTCCCATGAAGCTCTTGAAAGCTGTCACAGGAACGGAGTCAGCCTGATCACCAAGAATGCGGCGCAAGGCGGCTGCTTCGTAGCGGTCTCGCAGCGGATGTCCGGAGGCACAGGCGTTAATATGCCCGAGATCCTTCGCGGTCACGCCTGCACGAGCCATGGCGGCTGTCGCCGCGTTAAAGACTGCTGCAGCTTCGTCTGGATGGCCTTCGCGGCTGGAAACGGCACTGGCACCACAACCGAGCACTGTTCCCAGAATCTTTGCACCACGAGCTTCGGCATGGGATCGAGCTTCAAGAATTAATGCGCAGGATGCTTCAGCAACGGCTTCACCTGTGCGGTGTGCATCGAAAGGACGTACGCGAGTTTCGGCGGGGCCGTCAGCCAGAACATCCCAGTGGTAGCTATGACACGATTTTACAGGGTGCAATCTCGTTCCTGTAACACCCGTAATCATCACATCCGCCCGATCGCGACGAATAATGTTGGCAGCCTCAGCGATCGCCAATCCGCCTGACGCTTCATCCTGAGTGATAGAATTGTTTGGACCACGAGCATCCAATGCGATGCCGATGTGACAGCCTGGCATATTCGGCAGATAGCGCAGCAACCACAACGGCTCCATCCCAGCGATGCCAAATTCGCCCCAGCGATCAAAATCGAACTGCGGCCGACCGTTCTTTATGGACATGGATTTCAATGCTGCGCCGATCAGGACTTCCGGCGGACTGGACATCAGATTCGCGCCAAAGCCAACACCGATCCGGTCTGGAGCAACGGCACCGGGTGCCAAGCCCGCATCTTCCATCGCCTGCAGCGATGCGGCGACGCCCATCTGAATTTCGCGGCACATCACCTTCAGACTTTTTCGCAGCGTCTTAAGATGCTGTTTTTTGGCAGTCTCGTCATTGAAGTCGCTGACTTCACCGCCAATACAACCAGGAGCTGCAACGTAGGACAGCAGCTCAACTTTCTTCACACCGGTTTTGCCATCCGCGATATTGGACCAGAACGCATCGCGTCCGATTCCGAGCGGCGAGAGAATGCCAATGCCAGTGATGACGACGTCACGAGGAGAAGTTTGCGACATGAATGTACTCAGTGAAAAATCGGTCCCGGTGCCGCTTCAAATCTGAAGACGTCACTTAATTTCTTATGACAGTATTTCGCGGCAGCCTTCAGTAACACAAGGATCGACACTTTAGAAGTGTCGAAAAACTACCGCCTCCCTGAAAGTCAATTTGGCGTGGCAGTTTAGCAACCTCAGAATCCCAATACTGCGCGGCTGGCGTATTTTACGAGAACCTGTGACGAGTCGGAAACAATCCCGCTGTCTGGGAGGTTTTTACGCAGGACTTTTCTCAGCAGGTCGTGGTTGAAATAGGCGATTTTGCGATAAAATCACATTCTTGCTGCGTGATCGGATTGCGATTCAGCGACGCTCCGAGATGAGAGATCGCTGTTCTTGACTGAGTTTTTCGTCCAGAATCATTGAGATTTCCTCGAATCGCAGAGACAAATCCGCAATCGATGCGCATCTGTTTTTGCTGACCTATGTGAAATGCCACGCCCGTTTGCCTGCCGATTGGACAATTTCAGTATGCTTTACGTCGTCATTCGCTCAGCCGCTTTCCGAGTTCTGGTGTTCCTCCTGCTGTTCGCGGGCGCGACTCCTCGCATCGCGAAAGCCCAACTGAAGGGCAAAATTGCCGATAAGCCAATCGCGATTGGCTATCTTCGAAATGTGACTCAGCAAAAGACAATGGAATACGTATTGAACCTGACCGAACGACTCGAAATCGGTGCCACAATGCGTTCACAATTCGGTTCAGAAAATATCCAGGAACAGCTCGCGGGGTCGCAACCCAAAGTCGATGACCCGGTTTATGGCGTGGCATGGTACATGGTGACTGGGCTCATCCCGTCATACGACACCATCAGTTTTCAACCGGTCGTTGATGAAGCCGATGCACGTCGCCTTATGAATGGCGAAAAGGCGAACTATGGCACCAATGGCTTTATGGAAGACCTGGGAAACAATTGCTACAAATCTAGCTACCGGTTTTCAAGCGAATCACCATTGCCCGAAGGCTATGATGAATCTCAAATTACGACCAGCAATAACAATCAACAACCCGATGGCTGGAAGAACGAACAGAAAATCATCGAAAAGGACGGCAAGAAATTTCTGCAGCACAATCAATCGTATACTCAGTATGGTCGCTACTACGACAATGTTCTGTACAAAGCAGCATTCGAAGAACTACTCGAAATGGAACTGCCAACTTCAGGTTCGGTAACCACCAGTATTAGTTCTGAAAATGATCTCGGATTCGACGCCTATCTCGATCGGATTCCGATCGGCATCCGACAACTGGGATGGAACATGCTGAGCGCTGCGGTTGGCACTCAGCTTCAGCAACACGATGACGAACCGGAAACGACCTGCAATATGCGACGTTCGTCCGGCGAACTGGGCCTCGCGTTGAGCAAAGCCGTGTTGTTCGATATCGATAACTCTTCCGGCTGGATGCGTTTTGCATCTGCCGATGACGACTCGCTGCGTGGCGAGTTTCGAATTCGCTCACGCAACAACAGTGAACTGACAAAACAGCTCCAGTCTGCCGCGGGCCTGAGTCAGTTTGCTCCGATCCTGAACGATAACGCAGCGGCCACGATTCACGTCTGCCTGCGTTTTCCTGAAGAAGCACCAGCAGCGTTGCTGGCCACTGGCACATGGTTGCAGGAAGAGATTGATCGCGAATCAAAAGGCGATCCTGGCATGGTCGATGCCGCCCGCGTGCTTTCAGAAACGCTCGCTGGTATCGCCGATCATCGCAACCTGGAACTCCTCGCCAAAGCTGGCTGGTCCGATTCGTCGGGTGGTGTTTTCTACGGCGGCGTTCAAGTGAGCGAGAATCCCGACTTGCTCCGCAGTCTCCACCACTTCATGACGCACGCAGGAAATGTGCCTCCGAATATTGATGAAATCATTACACTGTCAGAAGAAGACGGGCGTCCAATGATTCGAGTCAACGTTCCACCACAGGAAGTCGGACAACTCGCTGAGACTTCCGGCATGCGGATTAGCCATGCATATATGATCCACGAAGGCAGTCGCTTGTGGTTCGCCGCAGGTGCCGAAAACGCAAAAGAGATTCTTCGTCAATCAATAGATCAATGCAATTCAAGCGGCCTTGCGTACCAGACTCCGTTGCTCACGGTAAAAATCGACATGCAGCGTTGGCTGGATTATCCCCTCGAAGACGCTTCAGGTATCGCTCCGTTGCCACGCTGGCTGGATGAAAATGCCTGGTGGTTCCCGCCAACTCCGATCTCAGTCAGCAACGGCATGATGGGCAGCGATCCCGGAAAGTCCGAACCAATCATGCAGCGAGTCTTTGATCTTGGTGGTTCGCAACAAGGATCACTCACAGTGCAAGCGGATGAGAGCGGCATCCTGGTCCAGGCAGCTCTCGGCGAAGCCCTGGCAAACCATATGTTAGCCCGCATGATCGACTCACAGGAAGGCATGATGAAACGCCAGCAGGAAGCGCAGAAGGCTGCCAACGAAGCTACAAAGAAAGCACTAGAAGCGGCAAAATCAAATACCCCAACACCAGCGCCTCCGAAGTAGACGATACAAAACGGAGTTTTCAAATCTGCAGGACGGAACTCTCATCCTGCTCAAGCCGCGTGTTTCAGTGGCTCATTGCTGGACGATGCCGTCGCACGAACTACGATCTCCGCTTTTACGGTCTCCTGAAGCTCTTCCAGTGAGCAGCCAGCTCGATAGCCAAACTGAATCGACACGCAATCGCCTATCGCCACTTCCATGGGATCAGGGATCGGCAGGACCAGCTCATTCATCAGCCACTGCACCGCCCTGCCCTCACTGAGCACAAACGCCAGAAAATTATTCGTCAGCAATCCAATGGCATTGAATTGACCGCCACGATGGATCTCCAGTTGCACATCAACATGGAATTCGACGGCAAAGTCGGTCCCATAATCGATCGTGCTGCAGTAGTGTGGATCGGCAAGGCAAGACTCCTGCAAATTCGGCCCCGGTGGCTCGAAGAGTGGCACCGCCGCCGTGTATCCGGAAAAACAAAAATCCTGATGAATCGGCATGACAGCCAGCATTGAAGTCTCAGGAATGAAGCACGGCAACTGACCACCAAATTTCTGCCGATAACGGTCTTTGAAACTGTGGATGACGTCCAGTTGTTTCTCGCGGACCAGACCGACATGCAGCATTTCACAGATGACAACATCCACCGGTTCCGGTGGCAGATACGTCATCGCATCGGCTTGCACGACGGTGACTCGTTCGCCATTCAGATTGTCAGTCAGAAACGATCGAGACGCCCGAACCAACGCGGGATTGCGTTCGACGCACCAAACCTGCCGAGCCTTCTGAGCTGCGAACCACGACAGCACTCCGGTCCCGCCGACAAGTTCAAGCACTGTTCCATTCAGCGGCACTGCATGTTCTATTGCTTCTTTGAAGGGAATCATTCGCGACTGATCGCGAAGCATGTTGAAGTGATAATGCAACGGGATGAATTGCCCCAGCAGCAATTCCTCAGGGACATTCGCAGGAATCTGTGTCACAGGTCGCTCGCAATCAGTGTTTACCGCCTAAAACCGGCCCGCCCGGTCCAGGGCACGGGATGCTAAGAACTCAACAAAAACAGGACAAGACCGGTATCAAATGATGGATGTAGAAAAGACTTTCAGGCTAAACTATATCCAACAAGAAAACTCCATGTCCTGCCACTCCGCAGGACGGATTACTCATTCCGTCCCGTCCCGCTGCTCTCCTGCCGTCAATTCGCCATGCATCAAATCCCATCTACAGTTCACACGATGCTTTGGCTCAGCGTTGCCATCAGCCAGGCAGCTCATGCCGTTGACGAGACACCAACCTCCACCGAAACTTTCAACCAGCACGTGGAGCCGTTCTTCGCGCAACACTGCCTGCGATGTCATAACGTCGATGAGATGTCGTCCGGGATTCGAGTCGATCATTTGACAGCTTCGATGGACGACAAACATCTGCGGCTCTGGGACGGTATTCGAAATCAGATCGCACACAAGGCGATGCCACCGAAAGACGAACCACAGCCGCCAGATGCCGAACGCCAGCAAATCATCGACTGGATCACACGGGGTCTCGACGAGGCCCGCAAACGTCCGACTCCGAAAAACGGCAGCGTCCGACGACTCACTGTCGCTCAGTATCGCAACACAATTCGCGAACTTCTGCTGCTGGAAGATGACGTCGCGGATGTGCTGCCGCCGGATGCAATTTCGCGGGACGGATTTGTCAACAATCAGGAGACTCTAACTCTCTCGCCATTGTTATTGGAGACATATCTCGACATCGCCGAACAGGCACTGGATCGATGCATCGTCGATCCAAAAACAAAACCCGTGATCCAGAACTTTCGAGTCGATATTGGGACTGCGATAAATCCAGCCCCTTGTCCGGACGATCTCATTCTGGGAGCTGACAGTCTGCTGCTGAACAATGCCGACTTCAGGGTGTCGCAACTTACGGCGCAGAAGCCTTTCGATTTCACTCCATTCGAAATGCAGACCAAGTTTCGATTCATCGAAGGCTATGCCGGTAACGACACCGTCCGAGACTGGCGAGAATACGACAGCATCTATCACGCCGTCTTTGCCTGTATGCGAGGAACCCACGGCTATCCCAAGGGGCTTGCGTACAGCACCGTCCCGGAAGGCCTGCTGCTGCGTCCGGCGATTCCGAGTGTCGAAGAATTCGGCGTTGAAAGCACGTACGGCCCGAAAGCCAACTTCAAAGTATCACTTCGTGAACTTCCAGATTACGGTCGTTTTCGAGTCACCGTGAATGCCGCAAAATACCATGACGGCCTGTTGCTTGATCCCGGTACTTTGGTAGCCGAACCACATGCAGATGCAGCGCAAGCAGAGACTTCGAACGTTCTGACATTGACCGATCCTGGAACGCATCAGACGATTCAGATCAAACAGCCGGGGATTTATCAGGTCGATGTTCACACAACGCCCATCGACGATGCCAACAAAGAAAAGCCGGCCGAAAAACCGTCGGAACTGAAACTCACGCTCGGAAATCGCGAGTTCACGGCAACGCTTCACCAGCCCGCGTTTCTTGTCGTTCGACTTCCTGCAGGAGAGCTGCGCGTCAGCGCGAACTATGCCGGAGCCGTTCCGCTGGAGCGGATCGTGCTGACGCCACTCGATGAACCGTCAGAGATCGCTCAGCGATTCGCGAGATTTGAAAAACGGGCACCGCGAGTCGGCGTGCATCTGGGATTGCGGCGGGATTGTGGCAGTACGTTGAGTCAGGTTGGTGAACCGCAGACCGTGTCGAGCGATGAAATCACGGCGTATCAATTTGAAGGTGCCATTCGCAACTTCCCAAGTCCGGATGTTGAAAAGCAAAACGAAAACTATCTCGCCGGTGTTCGAGAAATCGGCGTTCGCAGCGAATACACCGACGGCCGCGATACGCCGCGACTGTTGATTCGCTCCGTGGAATTTGAAGGGCCTCTGTACGATGCATGGCCGCCAGCGCCGCATCGCAACATCTTCATTGATGATTTAATGGGGTCAGACCCTCGACAGCCGCAGAAAGGGTCAGACCCCATTAAATCCTATGCCCGTGACATCATTCACAACTTCGCCAGCCGCGCGTTTCGTCGCCCAATCTCTGCCACTGAAGAAACGGCGCTAATGAAAATCTATTCGACATCATTCGACAGCGGCGTGAATTTTCGAAACAGCGTGAAAGATACGTTACAGGTAATATTAACGTCGCCGCAGTTTTTGTTTTTAATCGAAAACAGTCCATCGCCCGGAGCTGAGCCAATCACGCCAGACGAACTCGCTTCGAAGCTGTCGTTCTTTCTGTGGAACGGGCCACCGGATCATGAACTTATGGATTCTGCTTCAACGGGAGCATTGCCTAATCAACTGAATTCACAATGCCAACGAATGATCAATGATCCGCGATTCGCTCGATTCCTACGCGAGTTCACGTCTCAATGGCTCGCGTTGGAAAAGTTTGACGTGCTTGAACCTGACAGGAAACGATTTCCGCAACTTACCCGTGATACTCGTTCGCAACTTCGTAAAGAGCCTGAAAAGTTTTTACAGCACCTCATCCGCAACAACCTGTCCGTGCGGCAACTGATCGAATCAGATTTTGTACTCGCCAACGATGTCGTGGCGAGTTACTACGATCTGCCTGAAATGCCCGAGTCTGGATTTGAATTCGTCGCGATTCCACATCACCGCGAAGAACTGGGCGGCCTGCTGACTCAGCCAGCCATTCTGGCCGGACTCTCCAACGGGCGCGAACCGAATCCTGTCAAACGCGGTGCATGGTTCGCTCGCAAATTCATTTCCGAACCACCGGACGATCCGCCACCCAACGTACCGGCTCTTGAAGAAGATACGAAAGGCATGCCGCTGCGTGAGCGACTGGAACGGCATCGTAATCAGCCCGGTTGCGTCCAATGTCATTTGAAGATCGATCCCTGGGGCGTACCGTTTGAGGAATTCGATGCCGGCGGTCGGCTGTTGCAGGAAACAGTCGATGCGCATTCAACACTACCGGACAAAACAACAGTGAACGGTGTGCAGGATCTGAAGAGATATCTGGCGAACGATCGCCTCGATCAGGTAGCATTCAGTTTCATGCGACATTTAACGGTTTACGCGATCGGTCGCGATTTGACGTACAATGAAACGCTATACCTGAAAGAACAAACGCTGGATCTAAAGCCTGATGGGTACCGAATGCAGGAACTCATTCGATTTGTAGTTCACAGTCCGATGTTTTTGGAGAAGTAGGTCCAGCCTGCCGGGCTGGATTTTCGCCGTAAGGCGAACCGATGGACGGACGTCCGCTCAACGTCGCACTTTTGCTGTTCAATGAACCGATTTTGGTCGCAGGTCGCAACAAGTTGCGAAGTCCTTTCCGGCAGAAAGGACCTACAGGAAACTACTCATGTCAAGCTTCAGCAAAATTCACCGTCGCGCATTTCTCCACGGCATCGGCGGCGCTTCGTTGGCGTTGCCTGTTCTCGACGCCATGGGCGCCGATGTGGCTGAAAAGAGTCCTCGCCGCTTCTGTGCGTTGTACACGGCGAATGGGATGTCGCTGCCTCGCAACGAAAATGGCATTGATGAATGGAGCTGGTTTCCATCAACAGGTGAAGGTCGCGACTTTGTCTTCGGCAAGTCTACCGAACCGCTCAGCCCGTTTCGAAATCAACTCAGCTTCATGGGCGGCCTGTATCATCCAAGCGGCGCAAAATCGGACCCACACGTTTGTTCCGACATGTGGCTCACTGGCGCGCCGCTGCACAATCCGAAACCGGGAACATATAACTCCGTCGGTCTGGATCAAATGATCGCGTTACACACGAAACAGTACTGCCGACAGTCGTCGCTGGTGCTATCCATTGATGCCGGAACCGGATTTCTGTCACGAACCGGAACCATCTCCTACAGCGTTGAAGGACGCCCAATCCCTGCCGAAAACAATCCACGTCGCGTCTTCAATCGTCTGTTTCGTGGCGATCGTGAATCGATTGTGTCCGAGCGTCAGGCGCTGCAGCGACGTATTAAACTCGTCGATGCCGTTGCTGCAAGCGCGCGTTCGCTGAATGAGCAACTGGGCACATCCGACCGCGAACGTATGGACCAGTATTTGACGTCGCTCAGTGAATTGGAGTCGCGACTGATAGCTTCAGAACGCTGGATTGAAGTCCCGCTAAAACCGCAGGATCACTCGCATCTCAATCTGGACGCCACCAATGAAGGCGAGCCAGCCGAATACTATCGCAACATGTTCGATCTGATCGCACTGGCATTCGATGCCGACATTACGCGATCCGTCGCGTTCATGCTGAATCGCGAAGACGGCATGGGCATCAGTGATACGTTTCCACTCAAGCTGGGCCTCACCCGAACTCACCACAGTTTGTCACACGCCGGCGACAAAGACGGGCAATTAGAATTCGCGAAATACGACCAATTCCTGAGTCAGCAGTTGGCTCATTTCTTCAATCGTCTCACAGAATACCGTGACCGCGATGGCAGCGTGCTGGACAACACCATCGTCCTCTTCGGCAGCGGTGCCAGCACGACGCACAATCCCAAAAATCTCCCAACGCTCATCGCTGGCGGCACCAACCTTGGCCTGCAGCACGGTACCTACTGGCGCACAGGCGAAACCAGAATGTCTAACATGTACCTCAGCATCCTGCGTTCGATGGATATTGAGCTTGATTCTTTCGCCGACAGCACGACGACGCTGAGTGGCTCGATCTTTGGTCGGGTGTGAATTCCGGATTCGCCACCTGCCTTCCCATATTCCCGTAACGTAAAGCCTTTTCGATGAATGATTCCACGCGACTCAGCCTGATCCTCGCTTCATCAATCCTGACCGTGAATTTTCTGTCCGTTTGCATGGCCGACGACACGCTCAATGGCCTAAGCGATGCAGAAAAACGTGGAGGCTGGGAACTGCTGTTCGACGGCAAGACCACCGATGGCTGGCGTAATTATCGTCAGACGCAGATGGGAAGCGGCTGGGCGGTCAACGACGGACTACTGGAACGCACGGCGAAAGCGGCGGGCGATATCGTAACGACCGAACAGTACGAGAACTTCGAATTGTCACTCGAATATCGCATCTCAAAAGCCGGCAACAGTGGGCTCATGTTTCATGTGACCGAAGATCTGCCGCAACCATGGAACAGCGGGCCGGAAGTGCAGATTCAGGACAACGTCGAAGGGCATGATCCGCAGAAATCCGGCTGGCTGTATCAACTTTACAAACCCGTCAAACCCGCCTGGGCGACGATGTTTGAAAATCAGGTCGGATTCAAAGGCAGCGAAATGGATGATGCAACTCGACCAGCCGGGGAATGGAATCAACTGTACTTGCGAATCTCGCCGCAGCAGTGCGAAGTTGCCATCAATGGCGTAAGTTACTATTACTTCAACAAAGGCGATGCGGAATGGGACAAGCGGGTTGCTGTCAGCAAGTTCGCCAGGTTTCCTCAGTTCGGCAAAGCGAAGAAAGGTCATATCTGCCTGCAGGATCACGGCGATCCAGTGGCGTTTCGGAACATCAAAATTCGCGTCCTGTCCGACGATGGCGGAGTTGCCGATCCTGTCGATGGCCAGCTACCACTGAAAGGTGTTGTGGCGTTTCCTGAACTGGAATGGGAAGGATTCGACGGTGCCGACGAGAACGGCCGAGTTACAACGCTCAGGCCCATGGTGTTGACTCACGCTGCCGATGGAAGCAATCGAAACTTCATGGCGTCGCAACGTGGCGACATCTACGTCTTCCCGAACGATCCGCAAGCCGAACAGGCGACACTGTTTCTGGATATCCGCGATCGCGTTCAGGACTGGAAGAAGGATAACGAAGAAGGCCTGCTGGGAATGGCGATGCATCCCAACTATAAACAAAATGGCCAGTTGTATGTGTACTACAGTTCTTCCGCCGAACCACGCACATCGATCGTGTCTCGTTTCAATGTGGCTGCCAACGATCCCAATCGAGCCGACCCGAACAGCGAACAGATCGTCATGAAGATTCCTCAACCATTTTCCAACCACAACGGCGGGTCAATCGCGTTTGGTCATGACGGCTATCTGTATATCGCGCTTGGCGACGGCGGCGGTCGCAACGATCCACTGGGGCACGGACAGAACCTGCAGACATGGATGGGCTCGATGCTTCGAATCGATGTTGATAAGAAACATGACGGCAAGAACTATGCGATCCCGGCTGACAACCCTTTCCTTCAGCGTGAAGGTACTCAGCCTGAGATCTTTGCCTATGGATTTCGCAACGTGTGGCGACTGACGGCTGATCGCAAAACCGGCGCACTCTGGGCGGCGGACGTCGGCCAGGATTTCTGGGAGGAAATCAATATTGTCAAACGCGGTGGCAACTATGGCTGGAGCATTCGTGAGGCGTCCTATCCGTTTAACAACAAGTCACTCGAACCACCCGATACGCCGATCGATCCGATCTGGGAATACGACCATCAGCTCGGCAAATCAATCACGGGTGGCTTTGTTTACCGGGGGTCACGGTTGCCTGAACTGCAGGGCATGTATGTTTACGCGGATTTCGTGAGTGGAAAAATCTGGGCTCTGAAGTACGACGAAACTCTCGACAAAGTGACGAGCAATATGGGTATTGCCTCAACCGGATTTCCAGTGCTTTCATTCGGAGAAGACGAAGTCGGCGAAGTGTATTACATGCTTGAAACAGTTGATGGACGAGGAATCTATCGCTTCGATCGCGCTGAATGAAGTTGCATGTCATTCGCGAATTGATTTCATCGTTTAACCCGACTCGAAGAGGAGGATGGGCGATCATTGCCTCCTCTTCGAGTCGGGTTAAACGGAAGGGATTCAGGCGGACACTCAATCTTCCAATCGACTGATGCGATAACCGCTGGCGTCTGGCGAAAACAGGTTCTCACGCCAGCGCACGCCGAGTCCCGCGCGGGTTGGCAACGCGATGTGTCCGTTCGTCACTTTGAGCGTATCGTCAATCAAAAGCGGATACACGGTGGCAATGTGCGCTCGAACGCATTCCTGATAGGTGACGCCCGGAGTTGCAGCCGCAATGTTTAGCCCGGCCATTAACGTGAACGGCCCCGTGCAGTCATGCATGAGTGTCGGAATGTTGTACAGTTGAGCCAGCTCAGCGATGCGGCGGGTTTCTGAAATGCCACCGACCCACGTTGGATCAATCATCACATAGTCGGCAGCTCGTGCTTCCAGAACTTGTCGATATTGTTCCCGCGTGACCAGCATTTCACTCACCGCGATCGGCGTCTCGACAGCGCGACGAAAATCAGCCATCGCGGAAACGCTGTCCGGACGCAAAACGTCCTCCAGCCATAACGGACGAAATTCATTCATCGCTCGTCCGATATCAATCGCCGCTGGCAACGCGAAGAATCCGTGACCGTCCAGCATCACGTCCATCTTGTCACCCACACGTTCGCGAATGGCACGGAACGGGGCGACTCCGCGTTCAAGATCGGCCTTTGAAACTCGCAGTCCGCCGGATTCCCGATAGACACTATCGAAGGCCCACAGTTTCATTGCCTTGAAACCGTCGGCGAGAAGTTCTTCCGCCAGATCACCCGGCGCATTCATGCTGGACCAGTTGTCTTCCAGCGGACCCGGTCGTCCCGCATCGCCGTGTCCAGGCCAGCCCGCAGCCGGTCGCTGGCTGCGTGTATTCGCATCGCTCCGAACTCCATAAAACGGACCTCCACAACTATTGTAGACAGGCACCGCATCGCGAACCGGGCCGCCCAGCAGTTTCCAAACCGGCTGCTTACAAAGCTGGCCGAGAATATCCCACAGCGCCAGATCGATGGCACTCAAGGCTCGCAGTTCTGCTCCAACACCACCAAAAGCCGTCATACGTTCGTACAGAAATCGCCAGTGACTTTCAATCGCCGTCGCATCGGCACCGAGCAATCTCTGCGCCATCCAGTCGTGCAGCACAGCGGCGACAGCTTCGGGAATGTAATATGTTTCGCCGTGCCCAATGACCGGTTCACCATCGACGGTTCCGGCATCCGTGTGCAGTCGCAAAGCCAACAGGCCAGACATCACGTGCGATGGCATGACGGTTTCGATGGCCGTGATGATTGGTCCGTTGCGATAGGCGTGTTGCTGAGTTGGCCCGGAGGCGCGATCGACATTTGACATAGCAGGCCCGTAAAGCAAGTGTATCTGAGTTGGCATCCGTATGTAAACACGGCAGGCCAATTGGAAATGATTTGATCTCGCAGTAGGATACATTCGACCGGACCTTGCAGCGAATGAAGTCGCCAAATCGTTGTTGACCGGCGGCCATCGTAGAACCAATTCAACTCTTGTCAGAAAGACAAATCTCATGTTGCCCGTCAGAATCCTGTTGCTGCTGAGTTTCTTTCTCCCGGCGGCGGCGTGGGCTGATGAGCCTCCAATCGCACCCGAATCTCCAGACAAGTTTCATTTGTTTCTGCTCATCGGGCAGTCGAACATGGCGGGACGTGGTGTCGTGGAGGATGCCGACAAAGTTGTGAATCCGCGCGTGCTGATGCTGAACAATCAAGGCCAGTGGCTTCCGGCCGTCGATCCGCTGCATTTTGATAAGCCATCGATCGTGGGCGTCGGATTGGGTCGGACGTTTGGCCTCGACTACTCGGCGGCTCACCCCGACGTGACCGTGGGGCTGATTCCCTGTGCGGTTGGCGGCTCTGCAATTGCGTCATGGGAACCAGGCGGTTTCGATGATGCGACGAAGACTCATCCTTACGACGATGCGATGTTACGGGCTCACGCCGCGCTGAAAGTCGGAACACTGAAAGGTATCTTGTGGCACCAGGGCGAATCGGACTCACAACCAGACCACGCGGCGGTTTATGAACAGAAGCTGCACGCTCTGATTCAGAGGCTCAGAACGGAATTGTCTTCGGCGAAAGACGGTGCCGCAGTAATTCCTTTCGTCGCCGGACAAATGGGACAGTTTGCCGAACGTCCTTGGGATGACGCCAGAAAGCAGGTCGATGCTGTTCACAAGAATCTGCCGTCAGTTGTTCCCGCAACCGCATTCGCCAATTCCGACGGGTTGACGCACAAAGGTGACGAAGTTCACTTTGATTCGGCATCGGCTCGCGAATTGGGACATCGATATTACAAAGCGTGGAAAGACATCGCGGGGGATTGATCCAACGTAGCCATCACGCGACGTCGTGATGAGCCCACGTTCTTTCGCGTCCACGTACCAAAGCATGTCGCCACTCGAAACAGCACACAATTAATATTGCCCAGTCATCGCAACACGGGTACTCGAAGGCTCGTCTCGACGGAGCGAGACGGCTACATTTGCCTTCCTAAACGATAATCTCTGCTTCAATGAAATTCGTGGCGTCAACTGTGTATGCCTTCTGTATTTGATGCAACGTCTTCCAGCGGATTGAATGGTTCGGACTCTCCAAGCCCGGCTGGTCTTGGGGGAGATTCAGTACAGTGTCTTTCCGCATGACCATCGCACGAACTTTTCGAGTTCTAACTTCGCCGTCGCATTCATTGGTCAGGCAAATCAGGTATCGCACAGCGTCGTGTGGTTTGCCGGCCTCTCGTTTGAACAAGCCTTCCGCAAACGTTTCCGACAATTCGTTCAAGACCGCGTTCAGATCGCCTCTGCTTGGTGCCACAGTCAAGCTTTCATTCGAGGCATGATGGAACTTAAACCACCATCGACGGAAATCGTCTGCCCAGTGATCCAGTTGTTTTCCGGATCCAGCAGCCAGGCAACGGCTTTGGCGATGTCATCCGGCTCTCCAAGACGCCCCAACGCATGCATCTGACTGGACATCGCCGCAGATGCTTCGGATTCCCATAGCTTTCGAGTCATCTCGGATTTCACTAAGCCAGGGGCAATTGTATTCACTCGAATGCCACGGGCCGCGTAGGTTGCAGCGGCCGACAGCGCGAGTCCAACAATCCCGGCTTTCGCAGCAGCGATCGCTTCATGATTCGCCAGTCCGATTTTTGCAGCAGCCGACGAAATCAACACAATCGACCCGCCAGTTGGGCGCATCGCCTTCACGGCAGCACGCAACAGGTAAAACGAGGACATCAGGTTTGTCGTGATCGTCTCCTGCCATTCCGCATCGGTCGTCAGGTGCGCAGGTTTCAGCAACACGGAACCAATGCAATTCACAACTCCATCCACCCTGCCGAATTGCTTCAGTGCCTTTTCGACGCAGGCGTCGATCGATGCGGAATTTTCGGCCGTTGCAACCGCAGTCGCACACGAAAACTCTTCCGACAGTTGCTCCGCACCAGCGTCGCTCCGCGCTGACATCAGCAGATTGTTACCAGCCGCAAGCAGTCTCTTGGCGAGTGATTTTGCGACGCAGGAATTGCCGCCAAGAATAACGAAAGTGTGTGTGCTGTCTGTCATCTAAGAATCTCCGGGAGTGGAACATTTTGGCCGTAGGATCGAGCTAAATCAAAGCAGTCTGACCTTCCTGAAAGACTGCAGGATGGTCTTCCATCCATTTCAGCATCGAGAGCGCGTTACCCAGACAACTATGTGTCGGCATTGCGTGTGCTGCCCCAGAGACTGGCATCATCTGCACTGGCAAATACGAAACTTTGTCCTGAATTTCAACACGACGTAAAACAACTTCAAACGTGCCTCGCGAATGCTCGATCAGCAGCGACACCAGCGATGAAGAATCACTTTCCGGGACACCAGCCATTTCATTACCCCTTGACATTTTAAATTCACAATCAGATATCGAACTAGGTTTCATGGTTTTAACATTGACCAGATCATTGAAAGCGTCAGACAACCACGGAAGCTCCAGGCGATTGTGCGAATCCAGTTACTCGCGACAAGGCGCTGATGGACTTTTGGCTGAAAGCCATTGACCAGAGCATCATGACACGGAACCTGCAGGAAAGCCGTTGACACCCAAATCAAAACGACCAGCACAAATCCAACGCCAACAATCAAGCGTGAGACTCCGGCAGGACAAAACCAGAGCAATAGCATCGCCGTCGCCGCTTCGACCAGCATTGGCGGGCCGACAATCCATGACGTCGCGTTATTATGACGCTGTTCATAATTCGAAAAACTTTGTTCACCAACATTTGCGTAAAGCGGGTAATGAACGATCTGCACGAACCAGATTACACCAACCATAAACAATGTAGACGCAACGTTCGCCAGCAATGTAACTCGAACCAGGTTCTCACTCATCGGCGATCCTCGCATCAGATTCTCCCGCGTCACGTTATCACACGCCTCGGCACACACCTTAAACTACCGACTTCCGCCTGTGGTTTGCTGCATCCCACAGCATCAAACCGAATGGTATCCACCACAAGAGATCGTTGGTCAAAATTGTCACGCCAAAGAGCGGCGGGAATGTCCCTCGTGCTAACGCGACGCAGAAACCGATCGGGCCGAAGATCTTGCCAAGCAGCCCCACAAGCACGATCGGCCAGTGAGTTCGCGAGTCCCAAGCCGCAATCAGATACCCAATGCCATAAACACCGACAATCATGCCGACGCACTGCCAGATCTCCGGATAGTTGATCCGTTCGGCACCTGTGAGATCGAAGATTAGATTTGGGAACGCAATCGTGATGGCTCCCCAAGCGAGGTTATAGATTCCTGCAGCGAAGAGCCAATAGGCAGCCCACTTGGGAGATCGAAACGCAACTACCTTTCGGGTTGCCTTTGATCGGTGCTGACTATCGGGATCAACTGAGTTCAAGACGTCCATCTGTGGCTTCGATAACTGCTTCTCGACAATGATCGTCATAAATGCACCCCTGCCGTTCAGACGCAACGACACCCTGCATCCGGAAAATTGATCCAAAAATCCATTGTGCCATCGGTACGCCGATAATGGAAATCGGAGAGCAAGCACGTCGAAAACAAGAAGAGTTCAGGTGCGGACGTCTTCTGTTGACTAACCGCAGCAATCATCAGGCGTTAACCAGCTTTAAGCTCGCCGGATGCAAAGGCAATCGCAAGCTCTAAACCACGTGGCAGATATGAACTGTTGAAAACCAGTTGACTCTTTTAGTCAAGAAAAACACAGAACACCCCCCAACTCCACAAAAACTCCTACATCTCCACGGCACCCAATACTGTTAGGCACGGATTTGTCAGTTCCGGCCAGGAAGTGAGCCAGAATTCCGGCGCCAGTTGAGCCGGATGGGAATTTGGTGATACCGGTCTGGCGGAAGTGGCCGTTAGGATTGGACAGAGGCAGCGTATGGCATGAAAACGTCTCGGAGCCGAGTTAGCGCTCGGCTCCGAGACTTGACCTTTGGGGAAAGCGACTCCCGTCGGCCCATCACAGATTGATCATTTGAACGGCATTGTTCAAGGGCGTCATGCTCCCCGGCGGAGAATTTGTCTGTTGAAGGGGTGCGACTGTTCCTTTCGATCCGCGTTACCCGTTGCAGCGGTTCTGTTCGTGTGAGTGCCGTGACGCGAATCAGCGAGGAAAAACGGTTAGGAGCCTAATTGGCGGCATGGGTAAACTTGCGTGGTCGGCCTCGTTTTCGTAGTGTCGATTCAAGGTTGTATTGACGTGCGGTTGTTTCGACCCAACCGGCATCACCAAAGGACTGGCCCTTGGCGATGCAACGCTTCAACTGCTCTGCCTCCTCTGCCTCCTTTTCGCTCACCACCCGATTCACCCTGTCGAGCCAATTAGGCTCCTGACCCTTTTTCCTCGGCGACCCTTTTTCCTCGGCCTGACCCTTTTTCCTCGGCTCATTGATTCAGAAATGAGCTGCGTCCCCTTTCTTTGCTCGTCCGCTTTCTTTGCTACTAGATGAGCCCCTAGATGGGGGCCCCATTTCGACTCGTGAACCCCGTGATAAGTAGAATGTCCCCTTATTTTCCCCGGCTGGCCTCGATATGCGAGATGCCGAGATGAATGCGCCGAGATGATGCGAGATGCCACGCCGTGATGGCGTGCCATGGAACACCTGGCGACGACACCCCTGCCGTTCAATTGGGAGCTGCGTCCGCGTTCCCTGCATCAAGCTGTATGGCTGAGATTGTCTGATCCGCAGCAATGACCTGGATGACAAACTCGTGTGATTTGCTCCGGTCGAATGACAACTTGCCGATCTCCACAATATCCGTTTCACGATCCCAGCGAACAATGAGCTCCATCTCAAATGGCTTTCCAGAGTCCTTCCAATTCCCACTCCAGAACGTACGAAAAGTGGAAACATAAGTGTCATGGGAATCCTCGCCTCCGCCTCCTCCGCCAGTCGTTTTCAGCGCGGAAAAGTCGGTGTGTATATCAAAGCGAAGCAATTCCTGTCGAGGCATCGACTGTCTGTAACTTGGAATGCGTACATTACCGAACACGGTTATGATCTTTCCGCTACCTTTAGGCTGTGGAGTCCCGGCGCTACCACTGACGACATATTTTCCCCTCTGTGCGGAAGACCAGCGTGTTTCCGCGAAATACAGCAGCAACACGATGGCAGTGATCCCCAGGACCAAGGCCAGCGCGAACATTGGGACAATTTGGTAAAATAAGGGGTTGCGCTTTTGGGGGGTTTAGAGTATACCTCCGCAGCATACGAATTGTCATCGGATGCTATGGAGTGAAACTCATGCCACGGTCAAATGTTAGTATTGGGCTTAGTGAAGTCATTTGTCACTTTGAACAGCTCGAAGATCCTCGTTCACCTATTAACCGACACCACCCGTTGCCGAGTGTTCTGACGATATCTTTGATGGGAGTCCTTGCCGGGTCGGATGGACCGACAGCAATTGCCA
>Ga0209702_10001687_pt1 | contig 41180 bp, 33 predicted proteins | sample FRY01_FD_187210 | JGI IMG/M metagenome (GOLD analysis project Ga0209702, IMG submission 187210) | Freshwater microbial communities from Lake Fryxell liftoff mats and glacier meltwater in Antarctica - FRY-01 (SPAdes) (version 2) | ecosystem: Environmental > Aquatic > Freshwater > Ice > Glacier...
GCGGTCAAGGTATTGAAGAGGAGGGCTGCTGATAGCATGAAGATGAAAACGCCTTCATCGAAGGAGAGGATTTTCCGCTGTTCGCTTGCGAGCCATCGAAGATTTGCCCCAATGCCAAATCCAAGTCCCGCTTTCGCGGCACGTTGGTTTTCGATCTTGGTAACTTCTGCGGAGGTGCGTTTGAGATAGCTGGGGTCGTCAACAACCTCGGTATAGATCATTACGTATTTGACATAGCCGCGGAGCGAGTAAAAGGTGACTCCTGCGAAGGAAAGAAACACGGGGAGGATCTCTCCGGTCTGTTGATTTGCAGCGTAGCCGATCGCGCCGAACCAGAGGATCACTTGAATCTGATCCGTCACCTTGTCGAGGAAGGAACCGGCGCGCGAAGCGACACTTCGGTAACGCGCCATCTGGCCGTCCATACAGTCCAAGATGTGGCTCACATGAATCAAGACTGCGGCGATGCCAAATTCGATTCTGCCGCCCTGGATGATCAGGACGACAGCGGCGCAGGCAACGATGAAGGACAGTGCCGTCAGCCGATTTGGCGTGAGCCATTTCCAATCAATGACAAGGTAGTTCGCGAAGAGAGCAAGGGGGGACGTTACGAAAGAGGACCACCATTCGTCGTCCTTGTTCTTGGTCGCCCAGAGATTTTGAAATTTCGAGTTCATACCGCTGTCGTCTGAGTGCTCCTGCTATTGGAACGTCCGAGGATACGCGGTTTAGGCTGAGTGGTGATCCCGGCGGTTGCGAGAGCTTGTTTGGGACGGGAAATCCAGTTTGAGAGGCGGTTGTAATCGTCAAGGTGATCGACTTCACTCCAGAAGGCTCCTTCGACATCCTTGTGAGTAATCGCGATACCGTCGTCAATGAAGGCGTAGAGAACGCCTTCCCACCAGTTTCTAAAATCGCCTGACTTGATCATCTTCTCCAGACGCTTCCGAAAGCGATGAACGAAGCGCTTATCGATTCTAACAATCCCGACATACTCGCAATCGGTCTCTAGGTTGGAGAGTTGGTTTCCTGTTTTTAAAATCTGGTCTCCGATGACCCCAAAGCGGAAGTCGGCATCAATGATTCTCGTGGAGTCTGAGAGCATTACGGCATTGCCTCTTTGGGCGAGAGCGGTATCCAGCACGGCGGGCTCGTAGTAGAGGTCGGCGTTCATGAGGATCAAGTCGTCGTGCAGGAGTTCCTTCGCCAACCATAGAGATGCGATACTGTTTGTGACTTCAAAGTAGGGATTGTGGAGGTAAGAAACCCGGTTCTGAAGTTCTTGCCGAACGAGTTCACTTTTATAGCCCGTGATGCCCGTGATATCGGTAATGCCCCGGGAGGCGAGAAGGGTGACTGACCGGCTGATCAGGCTGATCTCGTCCATTTCAATCAAACACTTGGGTCGATTCCCGCTGATGTTTTCAAGACGTGAGCCGATCCCGGCAGCCATAATAATTGCTTTCATTTGTAAACGTTCTGTGGGTTGGATGAGGCGATGATTTCGCCAAGTGCTGAGACAAGACGCCGGACATCGGCGTGGTCTTGTGCTCCCATGTGGGAGACACGAATAATTTTGGATTTTAAGGTGCCGCCACTGGGGGCGACGATCAAGTGGTAGCGGTCCCGCAGTTCAGCGGCGACTTCACTCGCATCCAGATCCCGGCACGAGAGCGCGGTGATGGCGTTCGAGGATCGAGCAGGCAGGATGTCGAAGGCCATGTCTTGAATGGCCTTTCGAAAATACTCGGCGCGCTGTCGATGCTGTGAGATGAGCGTTGTGAGAGGCTGTTCGTGGATATCCCTCAGTCGCACGTGCAGCTGTAGCATCAGACCAATGGCAGGGGTATACGGAAGTTGTCCCCGTTGTTGGTTTTCGAGGTAGTTTTTAAGGTTGAAGTAGAGGCTCTTTGGTCGGAGACGATCGCTTGCTAGTCGCTCGACCGCTTGCTCTCCCAGGGCAATGAATGACAAACCGGGTGGTAAGGCGAGGGCCTTATGGGAGCTCAGAATGGCGACATCAACTCCCCAGTCATCCATCTCAAAAGTATCGGCACAGACACAGCTGATTGCATCGACGATGAAGAAGACATTATGCCGACGAGCGATCTTACCGATCGCCTCGATATTGTAGAGGTGCCCGGTAGATGTCTCATGGGCATTGATCAGCAGGACAGAATACTGTCCGCCAGCCAAGGCTATCTCTAGGCTCTCCAGATCGAGTTCGGCTCCTAGGTCGACTTGGAGTTCGTCATGGTTGACCGCCAAGGCTTTGCAAAGATCGGCCCAGCGTTGCCCGAAAGTTCCTCCGTTGATGGCCAGCGCGCGATCATCAGGGCCGATGAAATTGAGAACGGACGCTTCCATGGCCGCCGTTCCAGAACCGGTCAACACCACGACTTGTGACTCTGTCCTAAAGAGTTTTTTCAACCCTTCAAGGATCTCGTGTGTGGTCGTGGAAAATGCCTCGGTTCGATTGTAAGGCAGTTGATGGGTGCCGATGGCGAGTAGGTGAGGTGAAATCGGAACCGGCCCCGGGACAAACTGTCGCCAGTCGGTTGAGGTCGCGGTGCAAGAAAGAGCGGGAGACATTATGATGAGCTTCGACTCATCAACTCAGATAGGGAGTCCGGATCGCACCGACCTGATTGGGTAGGATTTCAACGAGCGTATGCCACTAGACGATGGGTCAAGCGATTGGCTTTAATCCACTCGAGGCATTGAGCCAAGATAAATCGAACAAGTGAAATGGCACGCGCATTGCGCCGGACTGATTGTGCTCAATCTGGACACCTGGCTGAGGACGGTTCTTTGGGGGGGGATGGGGGGGCTGTCGGGAGGAGGATGGGGTTAAGATCACAGCACAGAGGAGCCTTGAAGGCCCTCTAGAGAAGATGGCTGGGAATCGAGAGTTTCCGAACGGCTTACTTTAGGACGCGGATGTAAGTAAAGAGATCGGCGACTTGCTCGGGCGAGAGGTGGTCGATGAGGCCCTCGGGCATGAGGGAGGATTTAGTGATCTTGTGTTGGGCGATTTTGGTGCGGGGGATGACCTGGATGGCGGTGCCGACGGGTTGGATGCTGAGGCTTTCTTTCGTTTCTCCGACGAGTGATCCGCTCACTTTTCCTCCGTCCTTGAGGATGATGTCGTGGCGGTAGTATCCACTCTCCATCTGGGCGTTCGGGGTGAGGATATTGTGGAGGAGGGCCTCGGTGGACATGGCACCGGCGCCGGAGAGGTCAGGGCCGATGATGCCGCCGGTATCGCCGACCTTGTGGCAGGCCAGGCAGGTGGCGAAGAGAGCTTTGCCTTTTGTGGCATCGCCCTGTTGGTTGGCAAGGCGGTGGTATTTTTCGAATTTCACGCGCGCGGCTTTGGCAGCTTGGGGAGTGACGAGCTTTGGAGAGTCGTCGGTCAGTTGGATGGTGGCCTGGCCGCGGAGCTTGAGATTTTTCGAGTCGCCGGAGAAGCGGTGAATCAGGGTCTGTGGCAGTGCCTCGGGGTATTCCGTTTGGAAGTCGGAGCGGATTTCTTCGGCATTTCTTTCCTGGTTCCAGATGCGATACTCGCGAATTTGGAACGCCGATCCATTGGCGGTATTCGATTGGCCGATTTTGAGATCGAGGAGATCGTTTTTAAAGGGTTTGGATTTGGCGGTGTCGAGAACTCCATCGAGGTAGAGTTTCAGTCCACCATTTTCGTCGCGTGTGATGGCGCAGTGGGTCCAAAGATTGGCGACCATGGGGCGGGTGGCGACAAGGAGGTCGCCAACGGAGGCACCGCCATAGACGCGGAGAGTGCTATCGTAGAAGTTGAAGTCGGGTCCGCTTGTGCCGCTGCCAAGGAGGGAGTCGTTGTTATCGATTCCGGGGGCGAGTTTGATCCAGGTTTCGACGGTGAAAGCTCCCTTCAGATTGATGGCCTCGTCGATGGCATCGGCGGGATTTCCGGTGAGTTGGATGACGGGTTGAAGGAGGTCCGGCGAGTTTTTGAGGATGATTTTGACGTCCGGGTGGCTCGCCCCGAGCACGGCGACGATACTACCGAGGGCGTCGGAGGTGAGGCCTTTGAATTGGCCCGCTGCCGCAGCCCGGGTGAGGGCGAGGGTGTTATCCTTCCGGGAGGTCAGGCCGTGGATGACGAGTTGGCGAAGATCTCCGGGGAGGGTGTCCCACTCTTTCGCGAGGAAGATGACAATCTGCGGGTCCTGCAGGGATGCGAGGGAAATCAGGGCTTCCCGTTTTAGGGCGAGGTCCGACGAGCGATAGTATTTTTCAAAGAGTGATCGGTCGGTGGAACCCAGTTCGCGGAGGGCGGTGATGGCGCTGAGCGTTTCGGGTTGCGAACGTTCTGCCGCGTTGAGCCAAGTGCGGATGGGAGCTTCGAGAGTCTTGAGGCGGAATTTGGCGGCGAGGCGGATGATGAGCTGTTGGTTTTCGAGAGTTGTCTCTGGGAATATTTTGAGGGAGGCATTGCCAACCAGCTTGGAAAGCGAGGGGTCGGCGGCCAGATTGGGATCTACGTTCTCAAAAGATTTGAGAAGGGAAACTTGCTGGTTTGGGTCGGCGAGGATGCCTTCAAGGGCTGCCGTGACTTCCGGCTGGTTGAGCTGGCTGCCGAGGAGGGTGAGTTCGCCGGAGCTGAGGGGACGGCCCAGGCGGGGAACGGCTTTGGCGAGTTGGGAGGCTGCGACCTCGGGTTCGAGCGATTGGATCGCAAGGAGGAACTGCTCGGAAGAGAGGGTTTTGACGGCCTCGCTTTCGAGCATCTTTTGGGTAGCGGGACGATGGCTTTCCATGGCCCAGCGGGCCAGGTAGCGTTCGAAGGTGCGGTCATAGGTGTCCCACCCACCGGTGTTGAGGGGCGCATTCCCAAGACGGGCCGCGAGGGTCATCATGGCAGGGGTGGGGTTTTTGTGGGAGCGCAGGGCATTGGCGAGGGCGGCGCGGATGCGGCGGTGATCGGTGGGGGCGTCCTTGGCGATGGCGAGGAAGTCGGCTTCGGGAAGGCTAAGTTCTCCGGCGATGCGGATGCTCTGATAGCGAAGGGAGGGGTGGGGATCCTGAGCAAGGGAGCGAAGGATGGAGGGGGTGACTTCTCCCATTCCCTCGAGGGCCCAAAGAGCGGCACAGCGTCGGGAGAGGGAGGCCTTTGAATCGGCAATGGTCTTGGTGAGGAGAGGAATGACGGACTGGTCCTCCCGATCGGAAAGTTCGTGCCAGGCGAGGCGGGAGAGCAGGGCGTTGGGTCCGCCGAGATAGGTCGCGACTTCCTCCGAAGGAAGCTTGGTGAGGTTGGGCGGGGTGGTGTATTTTTGGCTGTGATGGCGGATACGCCAGATGCGTCCCCGCTTTTTGTCACGATCGGGGTGGCTGCGTGGGACCTCGTTGTGGGAGATGACTTTGTTGTACCAGTCGACGACATAGAGACAGCCGTCGGGACCGAAGTGGGCGGCGATGGGTCGGAACGACTTATCACCGGAGAGGAGGAAGTCGTCCTGTTTTTGGTAGGAGTATTGTCCTTTGTCGTTCGTGGTGACCGTCATGATCTGAAGACGGTTTGTGATGGGATTGACGACAATGAAGACCTCGCCGTCATAGCCGAGTTGAAAAGGGCTGCCTTCATCTTCGACGAGCGCGAGCCCGCTTAGTCCGGTGCCACCCATTTGCGGGCCATTGGTGGAGGGGAGAATATTGGGAGCGTATGAGCGGAGTTTATCCTGGGAGCCCGTGGGGTAGTGGGTGCCTGGTTCGAATTCGGTGACGGGAATGCTTATGTCGTTGGCTTCCTGGAGAAAGACGCGGCCATCGCGAGTTTGAGTGAAGCCCCAGATGTTGTTCGGCCCGTGGGTGAGGAGGTCGAAGTCCGAGCCATCGGGCTTCATACGGGCAAGCTTGCAGTGATTGAAGGTGACGCTTTTCGAGCCGTTGGCGAAGGGTTCTCCCGATGGACGTTGGACGTTCGAAGCGTTGAAGAGACCCTGGGCGAGAGAAATCCATCCTCCGGGCATGCGTTCGAACTGGTGAGGGAAAAGGTGTGAATCCTGGACGCCGAATCCGGTGAGGATGGTGTCGAAGCCATCCGCTTTGCCGTCGTGGTCGGTGTCGTGGTAGTGACGGATTTCGTGGCCGTATTGAATGAGGGCGCCATCTTTCCAGGGGAGGATGCCGAGGGGGATGACGAGCCCCTCGGCAAAGACACGCGGGGTGTGCGGGCCGGGTCCGTAGGGATTATCAAAGACGAGGGCTTGATCCGTTCCGCCTTTTGCGAAGAGGGCTTCGGCGGCGTCCTTGCTCTCGTTGGCATCGACGGGGTATTCGCGTGCGGTGGTGGTCCACATGCGACCGGCGGCATCCCAGACGACGGTGATGGGTTTGCTGACTCCTTGTTCTTCGCTGGCAACGAGTTCGGCGGTGAATCCGGGGGCGATCTGAAAGGTCGCTTTTTCTTCTTCGGGAGTGAGCGGACTTGATTTGCTGGTCGATTTGGTTTCCCAATGAAGGGCACCGGGAGTGGGAGCGAGTTCCTGGATGGTGACATTTTTAAGGTGGACCTCGAAGGTCCCGCCGCCGTGGGCCTGGAAACCAATGAGACCGTTTTGGGGAATGCCGGGAGCGCGTTCGATGAAATCGAGAGCGGCGACTCCGTTGATCCAGGAACGAATGCGGAGACCTTCAGCGACGATGCGGTAGTGGTTCCAATCCCAATCATTGGTGACCTTGCCAAGGGCCTCGGGGTTGACGGGTTCAGCGATGACCCGGTTGCGACGGGACTCGTCGTAAATCTTGCCCCACCAGTCGATGCCGGCATCCACTTGATAGCCGGTCATTTCAGAACTGTTGGGGACCCGAATGCTGCGCATCTGGAGGCCGGAATTCATGAAGCCGGTTCCCTTTTCGAGCTTGATATCGAATTCGAGTTCGAAGTTTTCGTAGGTTTTTTCGGTGGAGAGGAAGGTGTTGTGCGGGACTTTTTTTGCCATCGAGCCGCCGATGATCATGCCGTCGCGGGTGGTCCACCACTGTTCCTCGCCTTTGCGAACATCCCAGCCGTTGAGGGTTTTTCCATCGAAGAGGGAGACTTTTTCGGCATGGCCGAGGCAGACGAAAAGGAAGAGCAGTGAGAGGATTTTCATAGCGGTCGTGAGAGTAGTTAAAGATTTAGAGTTTCGCAGAGAACTCCGGTTTCACATCGAAGTCAAAAACGACGAGTCGTTCGAGGCGGGGTTGGACTAACTCGACCCGCTTTAAGTGCTCGGGGTGGGGGAGGTAGGCGTCACGCGATTCGGGAGTGTCGAAGGTGATGATGAAGCCGTGGGTGTAGCCGTCGTCGAGTCCTTCGTCGGATTTATAGGGGCCGTGCTCCATGCTGAGAAGGCCGGGGATGAGGCCGACCATGGCCCGCATTTCTGCGAAACATTCGTCGATTTCGGCGTCGGTCACGCCCTCCTTGAATTGAAATACTCCAAAGTGTCTGGTCATGTTTTTTAGGTTGTGTGGGAATTGATGAGGGAGAGGAGTTTATGGGCCGCAGCTTCGGCGAAGATTTTGCTGTTAATTTCTTCGTCGAGGTCGATGACTTCGCAGCGGGCGTGTTCGTGGAGGGAGTCGAAGAGAGCTTGGTCTGCTTTGGCATCATGGAAGGGTTGTTCTTTCGCCGAGATGATGGAGATGGCCTTCCTTGGAATGAGGATCGCGGTGGGAGCGGGATTGGCGGTGGCTTTTTCGGCGAGGATGCGGCCAAGCTCCCGGCACTCTTCGGCATTGGTCCGCAGTAAAGTGACCTGAGGATTATGAATGTATATGTTGCGGCCTTCGTGCTCGGGCGGGAGGGTTTCGCGTTCGCCGTAGTTCGCCATGTCGAGACATCCGGGAGCAACGACGGCGGGGACGCGGGCCTTGGTCATGGCGTCCATGCGGGTTGGGCCGGCGGTGAGAGTTGCGCCGAGCAATTCGTCGGCCCACTCGGTGGTGGTGAGGTCGAGAACTCCCGCGACCATGCCGGATTCGATGAGTGATTCCATGGTCTTGCCGCCGGTTCCGGTGGCGTGGAAAATGAGGACCTCGTAGCCGGCCTCTTCCAAAACCTTCGCGGCGATGTTGATACAGTCGGTGGTGTTGCCGAACATGCTGGCGGCGATGATCGGCCTGTCTGCATCGGTGGTTAGCGTGGCTTCGACCATGCCGCAGATTGCTCCGGCGGCACGGGTGAAGATGGTTTTTGAAATGCGGTTTAACCCGGAAATATCGACGATGGACGGCATCATGGTGATGTCTTTGGTGCCGATGTAGTGAGCGGTGTTTCCAGAGGCCAAAGTCGAGACCATGAGCTTGGGGAAGCCGATGGGAAGGGCGCGCATTGCGGCGGTTCCGAGGGCGGTGCCTCCGCCTCCGCCGAGGGAAATGACGCCGTCGATTTTTCCGTCGGAGGCTAGTTTGGAAAGAAACACAGGCGCGGCTTTGGACATCGCGACGACGCATTCGCCGCGGTCTTTTTTGTCGATGAGAGTTTGGAGGTCGAGATCGATGGAAGCGGCGACTTCGAAACGGGAGACATCGGGTTCGACCTGGGGATCACCTCCGGTGCCGAGATCGATGAGGAGAACGTCGTGTCCATTTTTACGAATCAAGTCGGCGACGAAGGCGTGTTCGTGCCCCTTTGAATCGAGAGTTCCTAAGACGGCGATGGTCATGACTTTAATGGATTCGTTTTACGGGGATGGATTTAAACTGACGGGTGAGGTCGGTGAGGGGTTGCTCGATGGCCATGCGTTCGAGGCTGGAGGCACCGACAAATCCGACGGCGTCGGTGTGTTCGCAGACATAGGCGGCATTTTCCGGGGTGAGGATGGGGCCGCCGTGGGACAGGATCATGACATCTTTACGAACCGAGTGGGCGGCATCGCAGATTGTTTGGGTGGCCTTGACCGCGTCATCCATGGAAACGGTGGGATTAGTGACGCCGATGGAACCGCCAATGGTGCAGCCGACATGGGCGATGATGACATCAGCTCCGGCTTCGGCCATGCCCCTGGCTTCCTCGGGAGTGACGACGTAGGGAATGGTGAAAAGGTCCATCTTGTGGGCGAGGGCAATCATCTCGATTTCCTTCTGTACACTCATACCGGTTTCTTCGAGGGTCTGTCGGTAGGAGCCGTCCACGATGGTATGGGTGGGGAAGTTGTTGACGCCGGAAAATCCCATCTCGACGACCTGGCGGAGAAAGTGCCACATGCGGCGGCGGGGATCGGTGGCGTGGACGCCGCAGATGACGGGGATTTCCTCCACAATAGGAAGGACTTCGAACTCACCAATTTCCATCGCGATGGCATTGGCATCTCCGTAGGACATGAGGCCGGCGGTGGAACCGGCTCCGGCCATGCGGAAGCGGCCCGAGTTGTAGACAATGATGAGGTCGGCCCCGCCCTTTTCGATAAATTTAGCTGAGATCCCGGTGCCGGCTCCGGCTCCGATGATTGCTTCTCCCCTCGATAGAGTATCGTGAAGACGATCGAGTATTTCTTGTCGGGTGTAGGGGTTTCCGACCCCGGTCCATGGGTTTGGCATAGCGTGATTCTAATAAGGATTCGTTTGGAATGCAGCTTGAATGATTCCTACGGATTTGGAACGCGCAAATCGGCCACAATCGCATGCGGATTTTCCACATGCTCTCAAAATTTGCCTGTCCGTTTGGTTCGGAGGTGATTGACTAACGACCACCGCAATTTTTTTAACGTGCCCGAAGAGAAGACCAACCCCAGTCATTTGAAGAATATTCGTGTTCTTGGAGATCGGACTCGAGTTCGAGTGGTGCGTGCAGGCGATGATGATGCCCGTGATTGGCTGCAGAAGGCTCCCGTTTGTCCACTTCTTGCCCAGCGCCATATCATTCATGTTGGAATCATGGAGGCGCAGTCACCTTTTGAGATTGTGAGGACGAATCAATCGGGAACTTTTATGATGGCCTGTCTTTCGGGTGAGGGATCCATTCTGGTGGATGGTTCGTGGAAGAGCGTGAAAGCGGGCGAGGCTTGTTTGCTGCCACCCTTTGTGGCGAATGCCTTGAAGTGCGTGGACGACAAGGCATGGACTTTTTGTTGGGTGCGGTATCTTGAAAGTAAGGAGACAGCCCCCATCGTAAGCTCGATTTCCCCGGTGCGCGGCGAATATCATCCGTTCCCGCTAAATTTTGCGATTGAGGGACTTCTCGCGGAGTGTGGAGTCAAGGGCTCGGTTGCGCTGGAGCATCATTGGGTGGAGTTGATTCACCAATACGTCATGCGTTTTGCACAACCTCATCAGACGGATGATCGCCTTTGGAAGTTGTGGCAAGGGGTTGAGGCCCAATTGAGCTATCCTTGGTCACTCGCGGAAATGGGAGAGCTGGCTTGCGTCAGCGGTGAGCATTTGCGGAGGCTTTGCAATAAAGCGCTGGGCCGGAGCCCGATGCAGCAATTGACCTTTTTGAGGATGCAACGGGCGAGTCAACTTCTCTCGGAAACCGATGAGAAAATCGAAACCATCGCGAGGATGACGGGCTACAAGAATGCCTTCCATTTTTCGAATGTCTTCGTGGACTGGGTGGGAGTGCGTCCTTCCGAGTTTCGAGGGTAGACTACCGTGTCATCACGCGGAAGCGCACAAACTGGCGGGGTTCCGCTGAGAGAGGGGGAGGGGTTCGATCGGTTTGGCTCTTTTAAATAATGTGGATTTTAGGCATCAGCATGTTGTTTTTGCCTATTCCCTTCCTAGATCGAGTTGGGCATTATCCATTCTTAAAGAAGGAGGCTGCCTCCAGTTAGCCTTCTTTTTTTGCCCCTAAGGCGAATGCGCAACAACAATATGATTATGAAAAACAAAACAAAATTTACAGGATTCATCCTCACTCTAGGTCTAGCCGCTTGCGCCAGCGCAGCAGTCTCCCTGATCGGTGTCGATTCCACTGCCGGTGCAAACTGGCGTACCGCTGCCAACCTTGAGGCTGACAGCGAGTATGGCACTGCCGGGTATGTCGTCTTCGGGCTCGACGCGGACGATGGTAGCTACATCCAACCCTTCGACATCAGTAGCGCCAACACCGTAAATGCCTACAACTTACCCGCCGGAATTTCCATTTCGACCGTAGACACCAACATTGGCATGTGGTCGGGAAACGGGAACTTTGGAATGATCGAGGACCCAGGCAACAGCAACGCGCTTACCAGTGCCCCGGTCCTTGCGAACTCGACCGGAATCAGGCAGTTCACGCTTTCACGAGCGATGAGCACCAGCTACAGGCTCACCCTGTTGACCGCCTCCGGTGACAACGAGGGCACGGAGTTCACACTCACCGTCAACGATGGTTCCGGGGCCATGATGTCAAACTACGACCACACGGCGAATGGCCTCGCATACCATGTCTACGACATCTCTGCTGGGACGAGCGACATTGTGATCGATATCGCATCCACTGCTCAGAACCGTTCATTATCGGGGATTGGGTTCGATGTGCTCCCTGTCCCCGAACCATCTTCCTCTCTTTTGCTCGGCCTCAGTATGGCCGGCATTACTCTGCGCCGCCGCCGGTAAGTTTCGCGGTAGTTGAACCAGCTCAACTCGCGGTCCCCGGCGGATCAGATCCGTCGGGGGCTTTTCGTCCCGACCTCCCACTCCCTTATGTGTCTCTCGAATCTCATTCCCTGGGGATTAGCGATTCCAACGAATTTCAGACTCCGATAATCTTTCCTTAATTCTGGGAATCCTTCCCTCAACCGCAACTCCAACAAGCCAAATGAAAATGCCTCATCTCACCAAACTCATCACCCTTTCTTCCCTTCTCCTCGGTGTCTCAACCGCAGGCGCTACCGTAACCTCTATCGGCGTGGACTCCACTGCGGGCCCGAATTGGCGAACCTCCGCACAATTTGAAACCGACCAGGAGTATGGCACTGCAGGCTACGTGATCTTCGGACTCAACGAAGCCGATGCCGTCTACAACGCAGATTTCGACGTCAGCGATGCCAATCTTCTCAACGCTTACAATCTGCCCGCCGGAATTTCCGTTTCGACGATAGACACCAACATGGGCATGTGGTCCGGCAACGGGAACTTCGGAACGATGGAGGATCCCGGTAACGGCAACGCAATCACGAACGCCCCGGTCCTTGCCAACTCGAGCGGAACTAGGCAGTTCACGGTCACGCGCCGCGCTGCGACCCAGTTGCTCCGGATCACCGTCATGATGGCTTCCGGGGACAACGAGGGCACGGAATACACCGTGGCACTCGATGACGGTTCCGGCTCCGTGAGTTCGAACTATGCCCATGTCGCAAACGGCCTAGCCTACCACGTGTTCGATGTTTCCGACGGCAACAGCGACATCTTGATCAACATCACCAGCACCCCCCAAAACCGGAGCCTCATGGGAATCGCCTTCGACACCAATACCATTGATCTCAGCGATCCGAGTGACCTTAACTCAAATGGGATCGGCGACTCCTGGGAGGAGTTCTACTTTGGAGGTGTCGGGATCGTCGATCCCGCAGCTGACGAAGAGCCGGACGGGCTCACCAACTTGGAGGAGTGGCAAAACTTCACCCATCCAAAGGTGGCTGACAGCGATTCCGATGGCCTCGAGGATGGCGAAGAGGTCAAGACCTACTCAACCAGTCCCACGGACAGCGACACTGATGACGACGGCTACGATGACAAATTCGAGGTCGATAACCTCGCCTCAGGTTTCGACCCGCTCGTGGATGACTCTGACGAGGATCCTGACAACGATGGACTCGACAATGCGGCCGAGCTTGTGAACTCGACCGATGCCCTCGACCCGGACTCGGACGATGACACCATTGATGACGGCGACGAAGTCGGTGGTAACGTGAACCCTTACAAGGGAGGGATCCTCGGAGTAGCGCCCGGCGACCCCACCGACCCGAACAACCCGGATTCCGATGGCGACGACATCAATGACTTTACCGAAATCGACACCGCCAACGGCTTCGTCACTGATCCGAATAATGCGGACACGGACGGCGACGGAACCCCCGACAACGCGGAGATCTCTAACGGCTCGGATCCTACGAATAGCGCGAGTGTCCCGTCCGTCCCCGACGGACTTATCAGCGTCGATCTCCAGGGCAGCCCCATAGATGCAGCCTTCGCCGTCGAACCCGTTCTAATGATGAGTGGCTTCGAACCCCGTGCCGGGATCATGACGGGCGTGTGGAATGCCATCACCCTGCCTGGGCACCCGAACGTGGCTCTCGATCCGAGCTTTGATTTGGTCGATGCGAAAGGCGATGACAGCGGAGTCACCTTCTCGCTCACCGGCACTGTCTCAAGCTGGACTAATGCTGCTGGCAACGATGCGCTCGCCAACGACTATCTGTTCGTGAACGCAGGGAACGCCAATCCCAGCGCGGCGTGGGAAATCTCCGGTGTTACGGCACAATCTGAGTTCACCTTTTATGCCTATGGAGGCATCGCCCGTGACATGCTGCTCACGGTCGATACCAACGGTGACGGAGACCTCAGCGACGAGACCCCGACCAGCGTCGGCACCGTCGGGCTCGAATTCACTGGGACGGCTGGTAGTGACGGAAGAATCATCGGGTCAATTGATCCTGGCAATTCAGGAGAAGCGAACTGGGGTGGTTTCCAGCTCCTCTACTCCGGCTCTTCGCTGGACGGGCTTAGCGTGACAGACATCGTCGTCACCGAAAACGATTCCATCGAACTCACCTGGACAAGCAGACCTGGGAAAAGTTACACGGTCGAAGCCTCCTCCGAGCTGGAGAACTGGGTCGACTTGCTCACCGAAATCGATGCCGCAGCCGCGCCAGCGACAGCCACCACGGTGATTGTCGATAGACCAGCGGCAAATGAAACGAAGAAGCATTATCGCGTTCGCGAAGAGTAGCCTCGTTCAACGCTAACTGATTCGAAAAACGCTTTGCTATTTCTAGGAAGCGCTCGCTGACCAACACTCACACCTTAAATGATTTCCCTCTTACGCCAGGGCGCTATTGCGGCGCTACCACTCCTCGCTACAGCGATTAGCCTCAAAGCAGCTGTCACGATCGTGGGGGTTGACTTGACTGCTGGTGCGAACTGGCGCACCGCTGCCACTCTCGACGCGGACCAGGAGTATGGTACGAGCGGCTATGTCGTTTACGGGCTGGCGGCGGCGGACAGTGTCTACACCCAACCCTATGACATCTCGTCCGGAAACCCTGACAACGTTTACAACCTTCCCGCTGGTGTGGGAGTGACAAGTATCGACACTAATATCGGGATGTGGTCAGGCAATGGTAACTTCGGGGCATTGGAAGACCCCACGGCGGGAAATGCCATTACGAATGCCCCGGTCCTCGCTAACTCCAGTGGAACGAAGCGCTTTACCGTCATTCGCTCCAACTTCGACGCCTTCCGAATCACGGTGATCACCGCCTCCGGCGACAATCAGGGCACCGAATACACCGTCACTGTCAATGACGGCAGCGGTTCCCAATCCACCACCTACGATCACCCGAGCAACGGCGTCGCCTACCACGTCTTCGACGTTTCGACCAGCAACTCGGATATCACCATCGATATTGTCAGCTCGGGCCAGAACCGATCTCTGACCGGCATCGCATTCGACTCAGCCGTCGATATCACTGATCCGACCGACAGCGATAACGACGGGATGGGCGACAACTGGGAGACCTTCTACTTTGGCGATTTGACTCGCGATGGGAGTGGAGATTTTGATTCTGACGGCCTCAACGATGCCGATGAGTGGACTGAGCAAACGATCCCTGACGACTCTGACTCCGACGATGACGACCTTACCGATGGCCAGGAAATCAACACCTACAGCACAGATCCGCTCGACAATGATAGTGACAACGACGGCTTTAGCGATGGCCGTGAAATCACGGGAGGAAGCAACCCCAATGACAAGGCAAGTTTCCCGGTAGTAACCGTCGGACGCCCGGTGTCCGGTTCCACCAACGCGACCCGTGACAGCGTCGTCGTCTTCAACGAGATCCACTACCACCCCGCGGACGATAACGAGGCGCTTGAGTATCTCGAACTTTACAACCAGATGGCCGTCGATGTCGACCTGAGTAACTGGCGCATCGACGGTGTCGATTTCGATTTTCCGGAGGGCTCCGTGATCAGCGCCCGCAGCTACCTGACCATCGCCAAAGTCCCTGCCAATTACCCCGGCGCGTTGGGCCCCTATGCCGGGACTCTTTCAAACTCCGGAGAACCCCTGCGCCTGTTCAACAACAACCGCGCTTTCCGAACGACTGCTGGTGCAGGTCCGAACGGCGCGACCTCCGATTCGCTCGACCGTCGCCGCATCATGGATGAAGTTTCATACGGCGACACCTATCCGTGGCCGCTGGGTCCCGATGGCTCAGGATCAACGCTGGCAAAAGTCGACCCGGCGACAGGCAGCGCCCATCCGCAAAACTGGACGCACAGCACCGCCGCCAAGGGCACGCCCGGCGGGACCAATATCCAGACACTTGTCCCCGCGATCGCCTTTAATGAGATTGACGCCTCGACTGCGTCGACATTCCAGCTTGAGCTCCACAACCACGGAGCCCTACCGATCGCACTCGGCGGCATGGTCATCGCCTCCTCCAACTCCCTTCACGGCAACTACACTTTTCCAGCCAGCAACCTCGCCCCCGGAACTTTTACTACGATCGACGCCACCGCGCTCGGCTTCACTCCTGATGACAATGAACGCTTATTTCTTTTCACCGCAGGAAAGGCGGCGCTCATCGATTCGGCACGGGTCGACGATCAACTGAAAGGTCGCAGTCCTGACGGCACTGGACGCTGGTTCAATCCTGACCCGGCCACATTCGGCAGCGCCAACGCCTTCACCTTCGAGGATGATATCGTCATCAACGAGATCTTCTACCACGCCTACCCGGTGCGCTCGACCTCCGGCACGCCGCCGACTTACACCAACGTCCAAGTCATGGATTTCGACCATGTCTGGCGCTACAACCTCGACGCTGGTACAGGCGGTTTGCCCTCCGGTTGGGAAGACACCGCCCACGCTGTCGATGACCTTAGTTGGTCTCAGGGCCCCGGCCTGCTCGGTTTCGAAACCTCGGCGCTCGTCGAACCCATCCGGACAGATCTTACCCGCGAATCGAAAATCCCTTACTACTTCGAGACCGAGTTTACCTACAACGACCCGGCCGCCGCCGATCAAATTCTATTCGAGCACTACATCGACGATGGAGCCGTCTTCTATCTAAACGGTGAAGAGATCGCCCGCTACAACATGGACGATGGTCCCGTCACCCCCATCACTCCCGGCGACTCGGTCGCTGACGCCTCCCTGCAAACCCTGACTGTGAGCACCCCAAATATCCTCCAAGGCAGCAACCGCCTCTCGGTCGAGATCCACCAAAGCAGTAGCACCAGCAGCGACCTCGTCCTCGGGGTGCGTGCCAGCTTGCGCAAAATCGAGAGCCCAGGGACACCGGCCACACCCTTCTCAGAACGCGACGAAGAATGGCTCGAACTCTACAACCGCGGAGTTTCCACCATCGACCTCAGCTCTTGGGAGATCAACGGTGGGATTAGCTACAACTTCCCTGCCGGCACGATGCTCGGCTCAGGTCACTACCTCGTTGTCGCCAAAGACGCCATTGCGCTCGCTCAAAAATATCCGGGCATCACCATCGTCGGCGATTACTCAGGAGGCTTGGGTAACGGCGGCGACCACCTCGTCCTCAAGGACAACTACGGGAACCCTGCGGATGAGGTCACCTATTTCGATGGTGGTAAGTGGCATGGCAAAGCCGACGGCGGCGGGTCCAGTCTTGAACTGCTCGACCCGGATGCGGACAACAACGTTGCCACGGCCTGGGCGCCGAGCGACGAGTCCGCGCGAAGCGGCTGGAACAGCTACACCTACGAAGATGTCGCGCTAAGCGACGGCATCGGCAACAACGCCTACCACGAATTTCTCATCGCCCTTCTCGACTCCGGCGAGTTCCTCCTCGACGACGTCAGTGTCCTCGAAAACGGCAGTATCGAAATGATCCAGAACGGCGATTTTGAAAGCGACACGCCGGGCTCCGGTGCAGGCAAATGGCGCGCCCTCGGCACGCACGGATCACACGGCAGGACCGTCGTCGTCACTGACCCCGACTCCCCCGGAAACCAGTGCCTTCATCTCGTCGCCACCGGCCCGACCGGGGACAAGCATAACAAACTCGAGACCACTTTTGACAACCGCGAACTGATCACCGTCGGCGCGACTTACCGCATCAGTTTCCGCGCAAAATTTCTCAGCGGCAGCAATCAAGTCAACACGCGCCTCTATTTTAACTACCTGCAGCGCACCACCACCCTTTCCACTTCGGAGATTTGGGGAACGCCTGGGACGATCAATTCGACCGCGCTCGAAAATTCGGGCCCGACCTTGAAGGCCCTTGCCCACGCCCCGGTTGTGCCCGACGCAAACCAGTCGGTAAACGTCGCTATCGACGCAGCCGATCCGGACGGCATCAGTGACCTCACTCTCTATTATTCTATCAACGGCGGCGCGTTCCAGAACTCTCCGATGGCCGTCGGCCCAGACGGCATCCGCCACGTCGGAACGATCCCCGGCCAACCCGCTAGCGGCCTCGTCCGCTTCTACGTGCGCGCTCGCGACAGTGTCAATGCCACCACCTTCTATCCGGCTGCCGGCCCCGAAGGCGGCGCGTTTTACAAAGTCCAAGACGGCCTCGCCGACACCTCCGGCACTCGTCACAATTTCCGCGTCGTCATGTCTGAGACTGATCGGCAGTTCCTTTTCAACACCACCAACCGCATGAGTAACGACCGATTTTCGGTCACCGTCATCGAAGACGAGAGCACGGCCTACTACGACGTCGGACTGCGCCTCAAAGCCAGCGCCTTCGGCCGTTTCCAAAACGGACACTACGGTTTCAACGTCCGCTTTCAACCGGACCAACTCTTCCGCGGTGTCCACCCCGGTATCTCCGTCGAACGCTCCCGACCATTCCGCGAGCTTTTCGCCAAACACCTCCTCACACGTGCGGGTGGCGGCTACTGGTCATTCTACGATGACGTCAGCTACGCCATCACCCCGACTACCGGTGATCGCGGTCCCGCCTTGCTATCGATGGCACGCCATACCAACAACTTTTTCGACGGACTCTTCCCCGATGCAGACGACCTCGGCACCCTCTTCAACCAAGAGCTCCTCTACAGTCCGAACGGCACCAACGGCGGCCCAGAGGGGCTTAAGGTAGGCAATCCCTACAACCATACAAACGGGCGCTACGACTTAGAAGATCGCGGGGCGGACAAAGAACCCTACCGCTTCGGCTTCCAAATCCGTAGTGCTCGGGGCCGTGACGACTACTCCCAAATCATTGCCGTCAACCAGGCCGCCGGCAACCTTGATGGGAGCGAACTCAAAGACGCCCTCGACCCGATCATTGATGTCGATCAGTGGATGCGCACCTTCGCCATGGCAACCCTCACCGGCTCCGGAGATACCTACGGACGCGTCTGGGAACACAACTTCCGCTACTACGTCCGCCCTATCGATCAGAAAGTCATCGTCCTCCAGTGGGACCTCGACTCCGCCTTCGGACTAGGATCCAGCGATTCAATTCTGCCGACCCGTAACAACATCAGAAAACTGTTCAGCATTCCCCAATATCGGCGACTCTTCGACGGCCATATCGAAGACATCGTCAACACCTCTTTCAACACCGTCTACAGCACCACGTGGGCGAACCACCTCGGGGCAATTTCCGGCGACAGCTTTAGCAGCTACAACTCCTACGTGGGCAGCCGGGGGAACTTCGCTCTGGGCACATTACCTTCCAAGACCGCTTTTGCCATCACCACCAACGGTGGCGATAATTTTTCCGAGGCCGACAGCGCCATCGACCTCGAAGGCGACGGCTGGGTTGATGTCTGCACGATTGAAGTCAACGGTATCCCCACTCCGGTCAACTGGACTGACGCCAATAGCTGGATGATCACCATCCCGATCGGCACCGGTGCCAACCCGCTCACCCTCACGGCATTCAACTACCACGGCGAGGAAATCGGCAGCGACACCATCGCCGTGACCAACACAAGCTCGGTCGATCTTGCCAACGTGAGTAATACCATCATCAGCGAATTGCACTACAACCCTGCCGGCCCGAGCCAGGCCGAGATCGATGCGGGCTTTCACGACGCTGACTTCTTCGAGTTCGTCGAACTTACCAATATCGGAGCGACCGCGGTAGATCTCACTTATGCCGCCTTCACCGACGGCGTTATTTTCACCTTCCCGCCCGGCACAAAACTCGAGTCAGGGAATCAACTGATCGTGGTCTCCAATCAGGCGGCCTTTGAATTCCGCTACGGTGAAGGGACCGCGACGATCGTCGGAACCTACACCGGTAACTTCCGCAACAGTGGCGAGAACGTTCGCCTCGAAGCAGCCGACACCTCACCCATTGCCGACTTCATCTACGGCGATCGCTCGCCGTGGCCGGATGACGCTGACGGCACGGGCTACAGTCTCGTCTTCGCCGGCAATGACCCAAGCGCCCCTCTCAATTGGCGCAGCAGCACGGTCATCGACGGCAATCCGGGCAGCAGTGATTCCACGCCCTTCTTAGGCGGCGACTTGATTGCCTATAGCCTCGCCACCCATCCAACTGCCGAGATCGTCGGCGACTCCATTGTTCTGAACGTTCGGATAAACCTTTCTGCCGACGATGCCATGGTCAGCGCGATGTTCTCAGCAGATCTCGCTACTTGGACAGCTGCGGCAGCCACCGACCTGATTTCCCGAACCAACCACGGCGACGGCACCGCGACCTTAAGGTTCCTGGCCCCTCGGCCCCTCAGGACTACCGGCCGGCAATTCGGGAGAGTCAATCTCATCTCCCGCTAGAAGGGGCATTGTATGATCCGAAGGGCCGAGTTCTGAACTTTACCTGGGGCTGCCTTTGAAAAGGTCTCGGTGTCCCAACCATCGTGGGTGGGGTTGAGCATCCGAACTGTTGAGAAATGAAGTAATATTTGTCCGATTTACCCGTAACTATCCACTTATGATTCCACCAAATTCGATGACGCGTCGTAAGGCGCTTGGCTCTCTCGCTTCGCTGGCGAGTATTTCCATTGTCCCCTCAAGGGTGCTTGGCCTGAACGGGCAGACTCCTCCCTCGGAAGAACTGACGAGAGGGATTCTCGGTTGTGGCGGCATTAGTGCCTCCCACCTTGGAATGCCGGGTCGGATTTTGGCGCTGTGTGACGTCGATTCCCAGAGGCTGGCAGGTCGGATGGGGCAGGTTCAGAAGATGGGAAACAAGGACGTCAAAGGTTACCACGATTTCCGCGAAATTATCGCGAGGGATGACATCGATATCATCCACACTTGCACCCCTCCACATTGGCACGCCCATATGGCCATCGCCGCCGCGAATGCCGGAAAGGCGATTTGGGGTGAGAAACCGATGTCCCGGACGATTGGTGAAGGGATGGCGATGAAGGAGGCCATTCACAAGGCCGGGGTGGCCTTTCGCTTGAACACCTGGTTCCGTTTTGAATCGACGTTCTATGGATCGGGCGTGACGGCACGCCAGGTCAAGAAGGCGGTCGATGGCGGTTTGCTGGGACCCGGGCCTTACAAGGTGACGCTTTCCGGAGTGACCGGATTCGACTGGAAGTTCAACTGGGTCGGGAAGACAAACCTTAAAGAGGAGCCGGTTCCAGATCACTTTGACTATGAATTCTGGCTCGGGCCGGCCCCGTTTAAGCCCTATAACGCTCATCGCACTCATGGAACCTTCCGGGGTTACTGGGATTATGATGGCGGGGGATTGGGCGATATGGGCCAGCATTACTTGGACCCTGTCCAGTATATCCTCGGGAAAGACGATGAGTTGCCGGTCTCGGTTGAGATTGATGCGGATCCTCAAGATTCCGATGCGGTGGGAAGCTGGCGTCGGATCACCTACAAGTATGCGGACGGAACGACGATCGTTCTCGATGGTGAGAACAAGGATAAGGACGCGGCCTTCATTGAGGGATCCGAAGGTAAGATCTTCAGAGGGTTCAAATCGGATGTGAAAGGCTTCGACGAGAAGCTGAAGGCGCTTCCTGAGCCTGCGGTCCAGGTGACCGATTTCCATCAGGCCATTCGCGAGAAGAAGAAGTTCGCCCTCAACGAGGATAATGGCTTCAATTCCTGCACGCTCATCAACCTTGGTAAGATTGCCCACCGGATTAATCAGAACCTGAACTTCGATCCGAAGAAGATGCAGTTTGTCGACAACGAGCTCGCCAATTCGCTGATCCATCAGAAGGATCGCGAGAAGTGGAAGTTGCCATCCTAAAGGTTGCTCCGAAGATTTCAAAAGGGGAGGGTCATGTGGCCTTCCCCTTTTTTGTATCCTCGGTGGACGGGGCACAAAAAAAACCGCGTTCCGAAGAAACGCGGTTCGTAAATTGTTAGATCCTACCGGACTACCACTGCTGTGAGCGGGAGTGCATGAAGTAGGACTCAGCACCAAGCTCGGGTGGGAACTCGGAGAGGCCGTCACGAGGATTCATCTCGATGCGGTCATCAGCACCACAACGGGTGTAGGGTGGCTTGAAAGTGCCGCGGTAAGTTGGGCAATGGAAGGTGACGAGTTCGTAGAAACCGTAACCAACACGCTTGAAAGTGCGGCGAGTGCCGTCGACGACTCCGTGTGACCAACCGGCCTTGCGGCCGTCAGCGTCAGTCTTGCGAACGATTTGCTCGGGAATTTCAACGACGCCGTAGAGAATGTTTGCAATAGCGCGGCCAAGTTTGCGGGAAGAGGTGTATTTCGATCCTGGAGGGGCTTGAATGTCTGCGTTTGCAGGCACTCCGAAACCAAGTGCGAGTGTGATCAGAAGGAACTTTTTCATTTCGAAATGAATCTGACCGGACTTCATGCCTCTTGGCAATGGGAAAATGCAGGGAATGCATATTTCCCGCCTGTGGGGAAACATCCCGTGCAACCGATTGGATTCGGGATTGTCTTAGGTGGTTAAGTGACTAGAGTCCTCGCCGACCCCATGTTTAGCAAATTTAGTTTTCGTTTCCTGTTGAGAAAAATCATTGCCGTCTTCGCTCTTTCGGTCGTTTTCGCCGGAGTTCCAGTTCAGGCAGCGGAGAGTTATGTTGCGGTGGAGGCTTACAGCGGGAAAGTCGTTCTCGAGCTGAATGCTGATCAGAAGCGCCCGGTCGCCAGTCTCACAAAGATCGCCACTGCGATGGTGGTGCTCGATTGGGCCGAGCTGAGTAAGACTAGCATGGCCTCGATGGCGGTGGTTCCTTTTGAAACAAGCTCGTTGGGTGGTTCCAATCCAATGGGGCTGGCCCCTGGAGACCGGATTTCGCTTCGTGAAGCAATGTATTCCATGCTTTTGGGGTCCGATAATGTTGCGGCTTATACCTTGGCTGCTCACGCGGGCCGGTCAATCCAAGCTCGGAACGGCGGATCTTCGGCCCTTGATTCGTTCGTGGGTGAGATGAACAATCTCGCCCGTGCCTTGAAGATGAGCAGTACCCGCTTCGTGAATCCTCATGGGATGGACACTGCGAATCAGCGAGGCTTCTCGACAGCGCGGGATATGGCCGGGCTTTGTATCTATGCGATGAGGAATTCAGGATTTCAGTTTTACGTGAAGCAGAAGGAGCGGGTGATCGCTTTCTATCGTGGGAATGACAAAAGAGCCTTTCGGGTCGCCAATACCCACGCCCTCCTTGGAAAGAGCGAAGTCAACGGGATTAAGACCGGCTCGACCGTGTTGGCCGGCGAGTGTGCCGCCACCAGTGCCGAGAAGAAGCCCATCGTGCAAAAACTTGAAAACGGAGCGTCACGACTGACCGGGCGGCGTTTGATTATTGTCACTCTTGGAAGTCCGGACCGCTGGGGAATGACCCAGATTTTGATCACACAAGGATGGGGGGGCTACCAAGGCTGGAAACAGCAAGGTTCACCGGTAACAACTGCCCGTGAACTCATCGTGGTGCCAGACCCCGAATAGATTTTTTAAATTTACAAAACTCACTAGATAGGAACATGCGAATTGGTATATTAAATTGTGGGGGCGACTGCCCCGGACTCAATGCCGTTATTCACGGCGTCGTTGGCGCAGCTGCCGCGAAAGGATGGGAGACCATTGGTTTCCGTGATGGATTCGAAGGTCTTCTGCCAGCGGGGGGAAACTTTATGTTCCTCACACCGAAGGACACCGAAGGCATCCTGAAAATGGGTGGCACGATTCTCGGAACGACGAATAAAGGAAACTTCGCAGCGAAGATCGGTGAAGGCGACATCGCCAAAGTTCCCCAGGAAATCGTGGATCGCGCTAAGAAAACTCTCGATCACCTGGCGATTGGCGCTCTTGTGGTGGTTGGTGGAGATGGCTCGCTCACGACGGCCCAGCAACTTTACGAACAGGGCTGGCCCATCATTGGGGTGCCCAAGACCATCGATAACGATCTTAAGGCAACAGCCATGACCTTCGGCTTCGACAGTGCCGTTAGCACCGTCGTGGATGCCCTCGATCGTCTGCAGACAACGGCTCAGAGTCACAAGCGCGTCATGGTGCTTGAGGTGATGGGGCGTCACGCGGGCTGGATTGCTCTCTGGGGTGGCATGGCCGGAGCGGCTAATGTGATTCTCCTTCCCGAGATCCCGTTCACCTACGAAAAGATTGCCGAGCACTTGAAGAAGCGCGAAACCCAAGGCTACACCAGTGCTCTCGTTGTGGTGGCTGAAGGAGCTCTGAATCCCGAGGGAGATCTTGCGACGATTGATGCAAACAGTGGCGGCCAGGTTCGCCTTGGTGGCATTGGTGAGCAGGTCGCAGCTAAGATTGCTGAGCTGACCGGTAAGGAAACCCGCTGCACGGTCCTCGGGCACGTTCAGCGTGGGGGCACCCCGACCCCTCTTGACCGTATTCTCGGAATGCGCTTTGGTGTCATGGCGGCCCACTTGGCCGAAGACGGCGAATTTGGCCGCATGGTCAGCTACCAAAGCTACCACGTGGGTTCCGTCCCCATTAAAGATGCCATTGACGAGCTGCGCCTTGTCCAACCCGATACCGAGGTGGTGAAAGCGGCCCGTGCTGTCGGGGTCTGCTTCGGAGACTAATTGATTCAACTCACAATGAACGACCTTCTCAATCTTCTTCGTCGGCAGGCCCGCCTGACAAATACCGAACTCGCGTCCCAGATTTCCTCAACGGAGGCCGAAGTGGCTGCGCAAATCTCGGCATGGGAAGCCGATGGCACGATCCGAGGCTATCAGGCGATGGTGGATCCGGCCCATGATGGCGAAGATGCCGTTACGGCGTTCATTGAAGTCAGATTGACTCCCGAACGGGGAGGTGGCTTTGATCGCCTGGCCCGGCGGATTTCCCGCTTTGAGGAGGTCACCAGCTGTTATCTTGCCAGCGGTGGTTACGATCTTCTTGTTCTCGTTGAAGGGAAGGATCTTTTTGCGGTGGCCGTCTTCGTTTCGGGTAAGCTGAGTTCCATTGAGGGTGTGATTTCTACCGCGACTCATTTCCGGCTGAAGTCGTATAAGGAGAACGGTTTTCTCTTTGGTGAGGAGATCGATCTCGAACGTCTTCCTGTCAGTCCCTAACTCGTTCACTTTGATGGATATTGAAAGTAAACTGGCAAAGCATTTGCAGGCCATCCCTCGTTCGGGCATCCGGGACTTTTTTGAGCTCGTGATCGGGCGCGACGACGTGATTTCGTTGGGCGTCGGTGAGCCTGACTTTGTCACTCCATGGTCAATTCGGGAGGCGGCAATCTACTCACTGGAAAGAGGGGAGACCAGTTACACCTCCAACCTAGGTCTGCTCACTCTTCGCAATAAGATTGCCGAGTATGTCGAAGATTTTTTCCACGTTTCCTATCAGGGGAAGAGCGAAGTTCTCGTCACCGTCGGAGTCTCCGAGGCGCTTGATCTCGCTCTGCGGGCTCTGGTCAATCCGGGGGATGAAGTGATTTATCACGAGCCCTGCTATGTCTCATACTCACCGAGTATTGTCATGGCGCACGGGGTTGCAGTTCCAGTCGCGACGACTAAGGAAGATGGTTTTTCACTGAAGCCCGAGGCGTTGGCCGCGGTTCTCACGGAGAAATCAAAAGTTTTGATGCTGAACTTTCCGACCAACCCGACCGGAGCGGTTGCTTCGCGCGAGGATCTGGAGGGAATCGCCAAACTTTGTATCGAGCACGATCTCATTGTTTTGAGCGACGAAATTTACAGCGAGCTTCGCTACGATGCCCAAGAGCACTTGAGCATTGCCGCTCTTCCGGGAATGTGGGAGCGGACGATTTTGCTTCATGGATTCTCCAAGGCCTTCGCGATGACCGGGTTTCGCTTGGGATATGCGTGTGCTCCGGCTCAATTGATCGAGGCGATGATGAAAATTCACCAATACGGGATTCTTTGTGCTCCGATTACCAGTCAGGCCGCCGCGCTCGAAGCGCTCTCCGGTGGTCGTTCAATTTACCAACCGATGAAGGAAGCATATCATCAACGTCGGGATTTCCTGGTTGAACGACTGAACGGGATGGGGATTGATTGTCACTTGCCGGGAGGAGCATTTTACGTGTTCCCGGATATCTCCAAGTTTGGGCTCACCAGCAAGGCGTTCGCGATGGGGCTTCTTGAAACTGAGAAGGTGGCGGCAGTGCCCGGCGATGCCTTTGGGGCGAGTGGCGAAGGGTTCCTCCGTTGTTGTTATGCGACGGGAATGGATGATTTGAAATTGGCGATGGATTCGATGGAGCGCTACATCGGCACTCTTTAACTAGGATGATGGAACACCTGAAGATCTGGCGGGAAGACCGCACCTTGGCGCACGTTGTGCCTTTCGGGGTCTTCATGGTATTTACGGTAATCTACCAATTTGGTGGAGGTGCGATGGAGTGGAAGCACGACGATGCCGTTTGGTTTCGTCGCTGGCCCGAGCAATTATTCTACCCTTTGCAAACCATTGCGACACTGGGGGTGCTTTTGTTTTTCTGGAAGCACTACGAGCTGAAGTGGTCGAACAAGGTTTGGATCGGCGCCCTCGCGGGCTTGGTTGGGATTGGCTTCTGGCTTCTTCCCACCACGCTTTATGACTCTTGGGGGATGACCGGGAAGCCGGAGACATTCCTCGAAAAACTCTCCGGTCTGGCGCCCCGTAAAGAGGGCTTTGATCCCGGGGTGTTTGAAGCGCCAGCCGCTTTTTGGACTTCGTTAATTTTGCGGGTGCTTCGGGCGGTGGTGATTGTGGCTTTGGTCGAGGAGATTTTCTGGCGCGGCTTCTTGATGAGATTCCTTCTTAAGATGGATGGCGACTACTGGAAAGTGCGGTTTGGAAAGCCGGCCTGGATTTCCTTTCTTGTGGTGACTGGGGCCTTTGTCATAGCCCACCAGCCACTCGATTATGCCGGAGCGCTTGTTTATGGCTCGCTGACTTATGGCGTGGCAGTCTGGACCCGCAGCCTCATGGCCTGCGTGGTGATGCATGCCGTAGCGAATGCGGGTATGGCGGCCTACGCCATGGCCTACGGGAAATACGGAATGTGGTAAGGCCGTTTGTCCTTTTGAGATTGGACTGTCAGGGAAATTAAGGCAGTTTTCCGCCCGTGGAATCTCCCCCTTCACAATCTCTCACTGTTGCCGAAGCCCGTAAGCGCCTGGGTCTGGGTGATCACGACCGCTTGGCGGATTGCCTTCCTCATTGGAAGGAGGTCGAGCTTCGTCTTGCACGACTCACCGAGGAGGCTGAGGAACCGGATACCAAGGCCAGTTATGCCCATGATTTGGCGTCGCTCCGTCAAGTGCTGGCTGTGCTTGAGGAAGCGTCAAGGAAACGCCGGAGTAAGGCGGGCCTTGTTATGTGGCTTCTGATGATCGCGCTCTTGGTCGGCGGGGGCTATTACGGATACCAGCAGTGGGCTGGAATTGGCATAAGCAATGAAGCTCGGAAAGAAAGGCTCGACGACACGCTTGAAGAGTTCGACCAAGCCATTGAGAAGCGTCGTTGGGATGAAGCTGAGATGCTTGTTGGGCAGTTGAATGAAGGTGGTGGAAGTGATGAGCAGGTCGCGGAAGCTTTTGATCGCCTCGAGCAGGGGAAGGTGGAGGAGAAGGGGCAGCAGATTGCGTTCCTTGTCGGCAATGCCCAGTCGGCTCTCGAAGCCGGACAATTGACCGAATCCGAAAACTTTTGCGCCCAGGTTGAAGAGCTTCAACCTGATCACCCACAGCTTCCCGAAATCCGTTCATTGATCAACGAGAGCAAGATGAGGGTTCGGAGCCTTCTCATGGTGCGTGAGATCGAAAAGGCAATGCAGGAAGAGAATTGGCGGGTCGCGGAAAGCCAGCTTTCGTCCCTCGTCAAGGAGCAGTCCAAACATCCCGCGATCCCGCTTCTTCGCACGCGGTTGGAAGCGGCCAAGAAGGTGGTCATGGAAAATCGAGCCAAGGCGGCAGAGCTCCTCGCGAAGGCCCGTGAACTTGATGAGGGCGTCTATTCTGCCGAGGCCCTCGCCTTGCTTGAGGAGGCGGTGCGATTGGATCCTTCTGAAGAAATCCGCGCGAACTACACGCGGATGTCCGAGTATGGCAAGGTGATGCGCGTCCCTTCCGAGTTCCCTACGATCGCCGCCGCCCTGAAGGGATCAAAGGCCAACGACCGGATTTTCGTGGAGAAGGGGACGTATACCGAATCGTTGATCGTCCCCGAAGGCGTTGAGATTGTGGGGGAGAGCCGGGCTGAAACGATTATCGAGTGTCCTGCCGAGAAGGCCGCCGTCATCGCGGTGGGTCAGGGGAACAAGAAGGTCCGCGTCGCTTCACTGACTCTCAGGCACCAAGGACTCGTGAACGACGACGAACGTTTTCCGGTGGTGCTTGTTGATTCTGGGCGACTCCTTTTGGAAGACACGCTGGTCTCCCGCGCCAGTGGTCACGGTGTTGCCGTTCTGAATGGGGGCCATGCCACTCTTATGCTTTGCAAAATTGTCGAGAGTGGTTGGGATGGCGTTTCCGTCAAAGGTGAGAAATCGGGCGCAATCCTGAGCCGGGTGACTTCCGAGGGGAATCTTCATCACGGCGTTGATTTCTGGGACGGAGCGAACGGGCAGATTAGCAAGTCCCAGTTTCTTTCCAACGGGCGAGCGGGAATCATTGCGATTGGCTCGACCGAGCCCATCAAAATCAGTGAGAGTCGCAGTGAAGGGAATCGTGAAATTGGCTTCTTCTTTTCAGATGTCGCAGGTGCTGAAGTCGACAACTGCGACGCTCACAAAAATCAGCTGGGAGGGATCGTTTTCGAGCACGAATCCCGGGGGATCAAAGTGAAAAACTCCCGAGTGAGTAAGAATGGCAAGGCGGGTATTGTCTTTGAGAAGGGCGTTGAGATTCTTAACAACGAAGCAAATACGGTGGAGCAGAACGAAGGACATCAGGTCTGGAGTGAGGCGGTCTTTGCCCCACGCACGGGAGACGATACAATTACTCCGCCGCCGCCTGCGCCTCCGGTGGAGGAGAAGAGCGAAGCTGCCCCCGCGCAAGAGGACGGTCAGGACGTTCCCGAAGAATAAAAAAGCACGGCCATCTTCCGATGACCGCGCTGATTAAAATGAGAGAAGGCTTGTGAGTCTTACTTTGCGGTGATGGCACCTTTCATGAGGGCGAAGTGACCGGGGAAGGAGCAAAGAAACTCGTAGTTGCCGGCCGCAGGAGCTTTGAAGATAAGGGAATCAGTCTCGTCAGGTCCAAGAAGCTTGGTGTAAGCTAGGATCATCGCTTTGCTCTCGGGGTCAGCTGGGATGTATTCTGTTTCACGGGCAGCGCTTGCTTTGATCGCGAAGGCCATGAAGTTCGAACCGGCCTTGAGGATCACGAGGTTGTGACCCATGGCAATCTTGGGGATTTTGCCGATGTTCTTAAGGGTGATTTTGACGGTCTCGCCAACTTTGACGTCGATCGCCTTGATGTCGAATTGCATGGTGTCATTGCAGGTCACGATAAGCTCGCGATCAAATTTGACTTCGGCTTTGACTTCTTCTGCGGCCCCGGCCTTGGCTTCCTGGGAGAAAGCCTGGGTTGAGGAAAGGGTCAGGAGAGCGGCACAAAGCGTAGTGGTGATGTTTTTCATAAGGTGTGAAAAGATGTCCTCATGAGACGAAGGAGCAAGCGAGAATATTTCATTTTTAACGAAGAAATTCTGCTCTCATTACTTGATCCGGAAGGTCCGTCCTTTGTCAGTGTCCCATGCCCGGTAGAGCGAGCCGTAGAGGGCGTTGAGAGTTCCTTCGTGCATGATGCGGAATTCGATGGTTTTGGCGTGGGTCGTGGTCGGGTAGCTTTTCTGGGCCATTTCGTCGGCCTGGGTTCCGGCCCGTGACTGGGCGCGCTTGCGGAGTTCATCGGCGCGCTGCTGAAAGCGCGCTAGGGCGTTGAACTCGGTGTCCTTGGTGATGGGCTCGATGTAGTAGAAGCGGGCGAGTGAGGTGCCGGTGGTGTCCACCGTGACTTCGGTCACGAGGAGGGTTCCGTCGAGGACGTAGGAATGTTTGCTGATGGCGGTGATATTGCCGAGGTTTACGGAGTATTCTCCGCCGGGCAGACTGGCCTCCCAGCGCCGCTTTTTATTCTCGTCGTCTTTGAGGCCCTCCTGTTCGTCCTTCTCCGCGTCAGGGGCGTTTTCGGTTTCATTGGTGGTTTGCTGGCCCGTCGTGTTTTGGGCGTGCAGCGGGGCGAGGGCGAGGGCGAGGGCGAGGAGCGTAATGGAGGCTTTCATGATGCCTTCGAATGTCGGCTCTTCCGTGTGCGAGGTCAAAGTCTGATTTTGAAGCAGCGATGAGTTGATCCCCGCCTTTCTGGGGGCTATTTTCCGCCCTGTGGGAGAATATCGACCGAATGTAGCGGCTTTAATGATTGAGCGCGAAGGGCGGATTTTGATTTGCGAACGCTTGGAAAGACCTGATGCTTGGCAGTTTCCCCAGGGTGGGATCGATGAAGGCGAGTCAGCAAAGGAGGCGCTTCTGCGTGAGGTGTGGGAGGAAATCGGGCTCTCGCCCGAAGATTATGTCATTGAGGATTCACGGGGCGGATATCGCTACGACTATCCACCTGACGTGATGGCGGGCAAGTCGGCCCGCAAGGCGCGGTTTGTGGGGCAGGAACAAACCTACTTCCTCTGTCGGGTGGTCACCCAAGCCCCGCCGGTTGATTTGATGCAGGAGCCTCGTGAATTTTCGCAGGCGCGCTGGATTTTTCCCTCTGAATTCCAGCTCTCGTGGTTACCCGACTTTAAGAAGGCGACGTATCAAGAAGTGCTGAAGGATTTTTTTGGCGTCGATCTGAAGGCCTAAAAAAGCCCGCCACTCGGATGCGAGGGCGGGCCTAGTTGGGAGTCGAAAATTTAGGAAAGCTCGGCGAGTTTGGCCTTGATTGCCTCGGAATTCGGAAGGTCTCCGGGGGAGTCCTTAACTTCGGCGTATTGCACGATGCCTGCTTTATCGATGATGAAGGCAGAGCGCTTGGAAACACCACCCATGATGAGGTTCTTCTCGGGGAGGAACTGGTCATAAGTCGTGCCAAATGCTTCGGTGGCCTTGTGATCGTAATCGGAGAGAAGCTTCAGCGTGATGCCTTCCTTCTCAGCCCAGGCTGCTTGTGCGAAGGGATTGTCACCGGAGATGCCGAAGACCTTGCAATTCAGGTCGGCATACTCGCCGAGGCCACCGGAGATGGCGCAGAATTGTTGGGTGCAGACGCCGGTGAAGGCCATCGGCACGAAAAGAAGAAGGATGTTCTGCTCGCCGATTTGCTCGGAGAGTTTCACGACTTCAGGACCACCCTCACCGAGGGCAACGAGAGAAAAATCAGGGGCTTTATCGCCAACTTGGATGCTCATAGCGCGTAATATAGGGCAGGGGATGAGGCGGTCCAGTGGGAAAACAAGGAACTCCGCATCGATGGAAATCGGCCGGATCAGCCTGCCATAATTGAGAGGGCTGATCCGGAGGCAAACCCCGAACTGGTTGAGGAGGGGCGTAGCGTGAGGGTTTTCATGAGAAGCGGGCTTGGGGTGATTTTCGGGAGGCGGAAGATTTGTTAAGATGTCTTGATTATTTTCTGAAGTGGGATAGTTTGAAAAAAACGACTGGTTGCAGATTGACGATTTGTTGATGGGTGATCAAGGTGTTTTTTCAAAGTGAGAGCAAAAAACGATGGGCAATCAAACGAGTGATGAAAAGTGGGCGGCGCGGGAGCGCTTGCTGGGAATCGAGCGCTGGCTGTGGTGGCGCGGGTTTGTGGGGCGCCGTGATCTGATGGAAACTTACGGGCTCTCGGCGGCGCAGGCGTCGAGTGATTTACAGAAATACCAGGAGCTCAATCCGGGGAGTATGAATTACCACATGAGCCGGAAGCGCTATGAAGCGGCGGAGGACATGGGGTGTGTGATGGGGGAGGCGAATTTTGCATCGGCGGTGCGGGTGTTTTTGGGGGCGGGGCTGACGGCGTCGGTCGAGGGGGCGTCGGGCGAGCGGGTGGAGGTGATCGGGTTGCCGGTGCGGCGGGTGAAGCCGGAGGTCGAGCGGAGAATTGTGAATGCGCTCCTGAATGGCTGGCGGGTGCCGTTAAAGTATTCTGGGGTGACTTCGAATTCAGAGTTTGCGGGGAAGACGACGTGGGTGCATCCGCAGAAGTTGGTGTGGGACGGGGGGCGGTGGCACTGCCGGCTGTGGTGTGAATCGCGGAAGGGTTTTCGGGACTTTGTGCTGGGACGGGTGATTTCGATCGGGCGTCCGGAGGAGACGGATCTGGAGGTGCCGCGGGATGCGGAGTGGGAGGAGTGGAAGATTTTGGTGGTGAAGCCGAATCCTGAGCTTAAGGAGGAGGCGCGGGCGGCTCTGATCCTGGACTACGGGATGGGGAAGAAAGCGCAGTTGAAGGTGAAGGTGCGCAAGGCGCTGGAGCGCTACTTGCGCGAGCGCCTGGGAGACTTCGGGAACGGGCCGACGCGGCAGTTGGTGATTGAGGGCTGAGGCGCCGGGGCTCCGGAGCGGGGCCGCTATTGAATGGGGAAGGTGAGGGGGAGTTCTTTTCCGTTGCGGAGGATGGTGGCTTTGAGGGAGGTGGGCTTGGGGTGGCTTTGGAGGAGGAGGGCGAAGAGCTTGGACTCGGTGAGGCGGGTCTCGAGGTTCTCGATGCGGATGAGGATGTCGCCTTTTTTGAACCCTTTACGTTGGGCGGCGGCGTGGTTGCCGTATTGGCCGACGTGTTCGGCGAGGAGGGCGAGCTGGTTGTTGGAGAGGTTTTTGTCGCGGCGTTCTTGATCGGTGAGGTCGCGGAGTTTCATGCCGCCGCCAATCCAGGCACGCATGGGCCAGGTGCCGACGCGGAGGGAGATGTCGGTTTCGAGTCGCCAGTCTTCGGGGAGTTTGAGAGTGATGCCGATTTTGGTGCCGCTCCGGTTGAGGGAGAGCTCGAGGGTGGTGTGGTGGAGGGAGTGGAGAGCCCAGGAGAGGTCGGCAGGGGAGATCACGGGGGTGCCGTTGACGGTGAGGATTTCGTCGCGTGCTTGGAGTCCGGCTTTGGCGGCGAGGGAGCCGGGTTGGACGGAGGTGATGGTGGCGCGGTGGTTGTGGGAGAGGTCGAAGCCGATGGTGGCGGGAGAGGGGGTGGGATGGCTGAGGAGGAGGGGGATGGGTTGTTCTTCGTCGTGGTAGGCGGCTTTGAGGCCGTCGCCAATTTGGTGGCAGTGGACGCAGGATTGGACGAGCTTGCCCTGCCAATCGAGGTCGGGTGCGAAGTCTTGGGGGTTGTTGGCGATATGGGGGATTTCGAGCGGGGTTTTGTAGGGGAGTCGAAGGGGTTGTTTGGGGCCGAGGGTGGCTTTGTTGGCGGGGTAGTTTTTGTGGATGGCGAGGGAGGCTTCGAGGGAGGCGCGGAGTCCGTCGGTTGATTTGTCTTCGGGATTCTTTTGATGATGCCAGGAGCCGAAGCGTCCGTAGGTGGTGCCATCGGCATTGAGGATAAGGGCGGAGAGGGAGAGATCGTAGTCGAACTGGAAGCGGGAGAGGTCGAGGGAGTTGACGTTGATGAGGCGGAGGGCCACGAATTGATCGAGGAGGGGGGCGAGGGCGGGGTCGTCGTTGAGGGAGGAGTCGAGGCCGGAGCCGCCGAGGCAGGGAACGCAACGGAGGATGGCGAGGACGGGTTTGCCGGAGGTCTTGGCGGTGGCGAAGGCTTTGTCGGTGTCGTTGTAGATCCACCGGTCCTGGGTGGTCATTTTTTCGCGGTCGGAGCGGATGGATCCTTCGCGGTCTTTGACGGTTTGGGCGAGGAGCGGGGAGATGAGAGCGAGGAGGAGAAGGGTGGTGAGGTTCATTTTTTTTGAAGTTTACTAGGGTTCAGGTTTGGATGAGGAAGTTTACCACAGAGGCGCAGAGCACGCCGAGGGTTTTTTGAGCTTGGTGGGGGTGGCGTTCTTGTTGACTCGACAAGTTCGAGCTTCTGAAATCAGGGGAGGAACTTGCAGGGGATGCTGAAGTTCAGGGCGGGGTAAGGTCCCAGGGTGATGGAAATCACCGAGGCTTTTTTGACGAGGATGGAGCAAGAGTGGGCGCCGAGGACGTGCGCGATCAGGGAGGAGAAGTCGGGCTCGTGTCCCACGATGGCGATGGAGCTGAGTTCCTTGTAGGCGGAGAGTTCGTGGAGGGCGGTTTGGGGTCGCATCCCGCAGGCGAGCCAGGATTCGATGACGGGTTTGGGGCAATCTTCTTCGGCGAGGATTTCGGCGGTTTCCTTGGCGCGGAGAACGGGGCTGGAGAGGACGAGGTCGGGAATGAGGTTATGTGTCTTTAGGAAGCGTCCGACGCGGTGGGCTTGTTCCTGTCCTTTGGGGATGAGGGTGCGGGCAAAGTCACCACCGCCGAGGCCATGGGCATGGGCGGTGGCGTGACGGATGAGGAGGAGGTTCATGGGGAGAGACTACATCGTCATGCCGCCGTCGACGGCGAGGACCTGGCCGGTGATGTAGCGGGCGGCGGGGCTGGCAAGGAAGAGGACGGCGTTGGCGATGTCCTCGACCTGGCCAAAGTCGGCGAGGGGGACTTTGGCGATGATGTCGGCCTTGAGTTCGTCCGAGAGTTCATCGGTCATGTCGGTGGTGATGAATCCGGGGGCGATGGCGTTGCAGGTGACCTTGCGTCCGGCGAGTTCGCGGGCGATGGCTTTGGTGAGGCCAATGAGTCCGGCCTTGGAGGCGGCGTAGTTGGCTTGTCCGGCATTTCCGATGAGGCCGATGACGGAGGCGATGTTGATGATTCGTGGATCGGTTCCCTTCATGAGCGCGCGCTGGAGGGCCTTGACGAGGTTGAAGGCGCCCTTGAGGTTGGTGTCGAGGACGGTGTCCCAGTCTTCGGATTTCATGCGCATGATGAGGCCGTCGCGGGTGACGCCGGCGTTGTTGACGAGGATGTCGATGCCCCCGAGGTCTGCGATAATTTGCTTGCCGGCTTCTTGGACGGCGTCGTGGTCGGCGACGTCGAGGCCATAGAAGCGGGCGGAGTTGGGAAATTGGGCATTGAGGGCCTTGGCGGCAGAGCCACAGGAGGTGGGATTGCGGCTGATGATGGCGACTTTGGCACCCTCGCGGGCGAAGGCCTGGGCAATGGCGAAACCGATGCCGCGACCGGCTCCGGTGATGACGACTCGTTTGTCTGCGAAGGTGGGCATGGCAGAAATGGTGACGGGTTATCTTGAATTGGGGAAGTGGGAAGTGGCAGACCTTGCCGGTGATCTCTGATTGTGGGAGATTGGGGTGGGCTCAAGTTCTGAGGTGATAAGATGTCGCTATTGCCGGAAGTGCTTGTTGAAGAGGTGGCCGAGAGATTTCAGAGCGCTTTCTGAAGGGCTTTGATCTGCTCCTGAGAGTGGGCGGCGCTGAGGGTGATGCGCAGTCTGGCGGTGCCGCGTGGCACGGTGGGATAGCGGATGGCGGGAACGAGGAAACCTTTTTCGAGAAGGTTCTGAGAGGCTGCGAGGGCGGTTTCGTTTTCGCCGAGGATGACGGGGACGATGGGGGAGGAGGCCTTGAAGCTGGCGATGTTGTCTTGAAGTTTTTGGCGGAGTTTTTGTCCTTCGGGTGACTCTAAGAGATTGAGGGCGGCGAGGGCGGCGGCGGCTTGTGAGGGGGCTGGGGCGGTGGAATAGATGAAGGAGCGGGCCTTGTTAATGAGGAGGTCGATCCATTCGCGGGAGGCGGCGAGGGAGCCCCCGGCGGAGCCCAGGGCTTTGCCGAGGGTGCCCATTTGGAAGTCGAGGTGTGGTTGAAGAGAGAGTTCTTCGGCGAGGCCTTGTCCATTGGGGCCGAGAACGCCGACGGCGTGGGCTTCATCGAGGAAGAGGAGGGCGCCGTATTTTTCTTTGAGGGTCACGATGTCAGCGAGGGGGCAGCGGTCGCCATCCATCGAGAAGACGGACTCGGTGATGATTAAAGTACGACCTTTACTAGAGTTCAGGAGTTTTTCGAGTTTGTTGAGGTCGTTGTGGGGGAAGACGCGGAGGGTGGCACCGGAGAGTTTGGCGGCATCGATGAGGCAGGCGTGGGCGAGCTTGTCGAGAATGATGGTGTCGTCTTTGCCCACGAGGGCGGGGATGGTGCCTATGGCGGTGGCGTAGCCGTTGGCGAAGGTGAGGGCGGCTTCGGCTTTTTTGCCATGGGCGATTTTTTCTTCGAGTCGGTGGTAGAGATCGAGGGAGCCGCAGACGAGGCGGGAAGCGGTGGCGCCGGTGCCGTAGTCATGAAGGGCCCGGGTAGCGGCTTCGATGAGGGCGGGGTGTTGGGAGAGGCCGAGGTAGTCGTTGGAGGAGAAGTTGAGGAGTTCGCGGTCCGCAATGGTGATGAAGGGAGGGTGCGGGGAAGAGACTTCGCGAAGGGAGCGGAGGAGACCCTTTGAGGAGAGGTGGGAGAGTTCTTCGGATGGGGAAGTCATTGGGGTGAACCGCGAAGACGCTCAGTTTTTAGGGTTTGGTTGGGGGGCGTGAAGAGGCTGAGAGCCTCTTCTACGAGGTTGGGGAGGGGGCTGCTGCGGGGATTATTTGAGGGCCCAGCGGAGCATTTTTTCGGAGTCGTTCCAGATTTCGGCGGAGTTGGAACCGAGGGCGACGGCGATGACGCCTTTTCCGTTGAGGACTCCGGAGGAGACGAGACAGCGGCCGGAGGCGTTCGTGGTGCCGGTTTTCATGCCGGTGCAGTAAGGGAGACGGGAGAGGATTTTATTGGTGTTGGTGATGACTCGGGTCCGCCCGTCGGGGTAGGTGAAGGTGTAGGATTTGGTCTGCATGCATTGACGGAGGAAGGGGTTTTGGTGGACTTCGCGGGCGAGGATGGCGATGTCGAGGGCGGTGGAATATTGTCCGGGTTCGGTGAGGCCGTGGGGGTTGAGGAAGTTGGACTGGGACATGCCGAGGGAGCGGGCGGTGTGATTCATTTGGGAGGCGAAGGCTTCCTTGGAGCCTGCGATATCACGGGCGAGGGCGAGGGCGAGGTCGTTGCCACTTTTGACGACGAGTGCTTTGAGGAGTGCTTCGCGGGTGTAGGTTTCTCCGGCTTTGATGTTGAGTTTGGAGGGCTCGACGAGGGTGTCGGACCGTTCGACGGTGACGGGCTTACTGAGGGGACCGCTGCGGGTGACGATGAGGGCAGTGAGGAGTTTTTGGGTGCTGGCGACGGCTCGGGGAGTGCGGGCATTCTTCTGGAAAAGGATGCGTCCGGTGACCATGTCGATAACGATGGCGCTTTCGGCACGGACGACGGGAGTTCCGACGGCGGGGAGGTCCGGGCGGACGTCTTGTGGCTTGATGAGAACCGGGGCCGGTTGTGGGGCGGAGGGGCCTTGGACAGGCGGTTGTTGGGCGCTGCAGGCGACGAGGGTGAGGGAGATGATCCCAACGAGAAATTCCCGAAACTTCATATGCGGGGGAGTGTGCCGAAGTTCGGGGAGGGCGCAAGCGAAAGGAGCGAGACTGCTAGACGCGGGAATTTGCTTCTTTTTCCCAGTGGCGAAGCTGGGAGAGGAGGCGTTTTTCCTGGCTCTTGTCGCGAGGGGAGTCCCCGTATTGGACGGCGTAGTGGTAGTCGAGGAGGTCGCTCGTGAACGGAGGTGCGGGGATCATTCCGAGATGGGCGCGCAGGGTGCGTCCGGGTGGCATGGGGACTCCGTGGGTGTTGCAGGCGCGGCGGAAGGCGGCGAGGTAGTGGGGAGGATCTGGGAGGATGCTGGTGGAGGGAGAATGGTCTCCGGGAGCGAGGGCGGGGCGTCGGATGAGGAGAGTGAGGAGGAGGGCGAGGAGAGAGGCGGAAGCGATCCAGGTGGCGGTTTTCAGGAGGGGCGCGAGTGGGGTCTGGGAGCTCGCTTCGGCGGCGTCCGAGTCGTCGGGAAGGGGTGACGGTTCATTGGCGTCAGCGATGGTGGCGGTGCCTTCGGTGCGATCGACGGGAGTGGTTTCAAAAATGACCCAGCCGTAATTACGAAGATAGATTTCGGCCCAAGCGTGGGCTTCGCGAGCGCGGAAGACGAAAAGGTTGGGGTCGGCGAAGTAGCGCCCGCCGGCCCAGCCGTAGGCCATTCTTGCCGGGTAGCCGAGGGCGCGGGAAAGCATGACGGTGGCGGAGGCAAAGTGGGTGCAGTAGCCGATGTGGGTTTCGAAGAGGAAGGAATCGAGGGGGTCGGCCTCTTCGGGCATGTCGACCTTGAGGGAATACTGGCAGGTGGCGTTGAGCGTTTTACGAAGATTGATGAGGGCGGTGAGGGTGGGGGGGCCGAAGGATTCGGCGAGTGTTTCGATCTTGGCACGCAGGAGCGGATCGGTGGGGAGGGCGAGGTAGTCGGGGGAGGGGCTGGTGCCGGGAGAGGCGGGGGCGGGGATCTGGTCGAGGGAGCGGGGGACGGAGGTGACTTGGTAGCGGTAGGTTGTTGAGCCTTCGGAAACGGGTGGGAGTCGGAAGGTGTCGGGCGCAGTTTCGCGCAGAGCGGGAACGCGGATGGAGGCGATGTCGGGAAGGGTGACGGCGAGGGTTTGGCCGCTGCTGCTGGCTTGGTGTGAGATCTCGTAGGTGATGGGAGAAGGAGGGTTTTCGAGAAAGATGATGGAACCGCCTTCGGCTCTGCGTGCGACTGGGATGATGCTGGCGGGGGACCATTCGCCATCTTCATAGGTGGCGAGGGTGAACATGCGGAGGAAGCGCTGGGAGGCGAGGAGTTGGCGGGCGTCTTTGGGTGTTTTGGGAAAGAGGTAGACTTCAGGTCGGTTGGAAGGGCGGAGGTTGGCGCTTTTGTTGAGCGGGCGATTGCCGAGTCCGGGGAAGAGCCAGTTGCCTCCGGTGGTGAGGTCGCCCTCCTTTCCGGAGCCTCCGGTGGGGTCCTTTTCCTGAGATTCAAGCGCGGTGGCGGATGATTCGGGGCGGAGGGCTTCGTCGAGTGATTCGGCGAGGTCTTCACCGAGAGACGGGGCAGCGGAGAGGAAGATGAGGAAAAAGCTTTCGACGAGGAGAACGGCGATGCCGAGAGTGAGGTAGTCGAGCCAGCGTGGCGAGCGGGCCGGGCGGGCTTCGGGAGTGGCGGGTTTCTCAGTCCGGCCCCAGACGGCGAAGGCAATGACGAGGGTAGAGACGGCGAGGCAGACGCGAAGAATGGGGTGCCAGGCATCGGGCCAGCCACGCAGGAGGGCGTATCCCAATGCGATGGCGATGATGAGAAAGAGGGGCCTCATTCCTGCGAGAATCTAAGAGGCGGAAGCGAGGCTGTCGAGGGCATCGAGGAAACTTGGGAAGACGGGTTCCCAGCCGAGGTCGCGGAGTTTGTTGTTTTTCACGAGCTTGTGAGTCCAGGCGCGTTTGCGGGAGAGGTGGCGTTCGCCGGTGAGGGGGAGCGGTTTGTCAAAGTGGTTCGCCATGGCGGTGTAGCAGGCGAGTTGGCTCATGGGGTCGTCGTCGGTGACGTTGAAAACGCCGGAGTGTTTGGCTTTGGCAAGGAAGAGGCAGGCGCGGGCGGCGTCGGTGACGTGGATTTGATTGAGGATGCGGCGACCGTCTTCTTCGATGAGGGCAGAGCCGTCCATGAACTTGCGGAAAACGACGCTGCGATTGGGGCCGTAGAGTCCGCCAAGGCGGGCGGCCGTGTCGATTTGGTCTTCGGTTTGCAGAAGGATCTGGCTGGTCTCGCGATCGGGATCGGTAGGGCTGGATTCGTCGACATCTTCGCCATGGATCTGATGGTAAACCGAGGTGCTGGAGGTGAAAACGAGGTGGGCGTCGGGGAAGGTTTCTTTGAGGAGGCGGGTTCCGTTGAGGAAGATATTGCGGTAGGCCTCGGGGCCGCCGCGACCGGAGCTTGCGGAGAAGATGATGAGGTCGGGCGTTGGAATTTGAGAGGGGAGATTTTGGATCGCGGCGGGGTCGGAGAGATCGCAGGTAAGAGAGCCCTCGCCCCCGCTTTTGGTGAGGGTTGAGACGTGGAACTCGGGCGCGGCGAGGCGCGCGATTTCGGAGCCGAGAAATCCGGCCCCTGCGATGAGGAGGTGATTCATGATTTGCCAGCGTAGTAGCTGATGATGCCCTCGGCAACTGCCTGGGCATACTCGCGACCAATGGCCTCCGGATCTGCTTGGAAGCGGGCCACGAATTCAGTGCTATTCATGACATAGGGTTCCATGAAAATGACGGGGCGTAGGTGCCGTTGAGAAGGATGTGAAAATGTTGTCCTGGGATGGGGACTTTGTCCTGGGATGGGGACTTTGGAGGCGGTGCCATTGTAGTGGAGGCAGAGGACGAGGTCGGGTTGGATGGTCTCGTTTACGAGACGGGCGCGGGCGCGAATCTCTGAGATACGGTAGAAGAGAACGGCGAGTTCTAAGACGGGCGTGGCTGGAGCGGGCGGAGGGGTCATCTTCTTCGGCCAGAAAAGGAGGGCGAGGAGGATCAGGAGAATGGGGAGCGTGACGAGTCCGCGAAATGGCGTTGTTACTTTTCCCAGACTCATGCTTCACTGATGCCGCGAAGCGGGCGCTTTCGTAAATTCAAATAATTTATACGGTCATGATGAGAATGTTGTTTTTGGGAGATGTGGTAGGCTCACCGGGCCGGGATGCGGTGATTGGGAATCTTGCGAGAATTAAAGAAGAGCGGGGGATCGAATTCATTGTGATTAATGGCGAAAACTCGGCGGGAGGACGCGGGATTAGCCCCAAGATTTGTATCGATCTCCTGCGGGCCGGGGCTGCGGTGGTGACGACGGGTGATCATGTCTGGGATCAGCGCGAGATCCTTGATTACTTTCCTACCGAGCCGCGTTTGTTGCGGCCCATTAATTTTCCTGATGAAGCCCCGGGGCGAGGGTCCGTAGTGCTTGAGACCGCGAAGGGAAAAGTGGCGGTCATGAATGCAATGGGGCGGACCTTTATGAATCCTCCCCTCGAAAATCCCCTGACGATGTTGGAGGCGGAGATCTCTAGGCTTCAAGAAGAAGAGGGGGTGAAGATGATTTTGGTCGATTTTCACGCGGAAGCGACGAGTGAGAAAATTGCGGTGGGGCGGGCGCTCGACGGCAAGGTTTCGCTCGTGGTTGGGACTCACACCCATGTGCAGACGGCCGATGAGTCGATTTTTCCGGGTGGCACGGCCTATCTTACCGATGCCGGGATGTGTGGACCCGAGGTTTCGGTGTTGGGGCGGGAAGTTGATGCGGTGGTGTGGCGCTTTCGTACCGGGTTGCCGACCCGCTTCCCTGTCGCAAAGGGGGATGTCCGGCTCTGTGGCGTGATTGTGGACGTGGATGAAGAGAGCGGGCGGGCGCTTGCGATTGAGCGTTATTCCGAGTTGATCGAGAATCAGCCTAAGAACTCATGAGTGGAATTGTGTCTGATTGTTGATCAAAAATGTAAGAAGGAGATTCGCGCTTAGAACAATGAAGGTTTTGAGGTGAGTGAGAGTCCGGCAGAATTCTAGTGCATCGGTCGTGAATTAAGTGTGCATTTCGTTTGAATCGGATTAGTCTCCGGCATGGCCAGAATCGCTCCAGCTTTGATAGTTTCGAAAGAAGAACGCACTGAGATTGAACTCCTACTTTCCCGGAAAACTCTGGA
>Ga0209702_10001688_pt1 | contig 41155 bp, 34 predicted proteins | sample FRY01_FD_187210 | JGI IMG/M metagenome (GOLD analysis project Ga0209702, IMG submission 187210) | Freshwater microbial communities from Lake Fryxell liftoff mats and glacier meltwater in Antarctica - FRY-01 (SPAdes) (version 2) | ecosystem: Environmental > Aquatic > Freshwater > Ice > Glacier...
CCGACCCCGGCGGCCTCCAGCGAGTAAGAATTTAAGAGAATGAAGAGAATGTAGTGCCCGAAGGAGTTTTTAACGCCCGGAAACCGTTGAAAATAAAGGGATCCAAGTTTGGCATGTTAAAGATGGGGTAAGTGAAATCTACGGTGAGACCTGCTGGTGTCGTCGTGGCTGTCGCGGAAATTGGCGAACCGGTGTAGGTGGTTGAAAGGTTTCCGAGGGTGACGGTGGCGTCGGCCAGAGTTAAACAGGCGGGGGAGGGTGGCACGACCAGCGTGGTGTCATTGACCACGCTGTTGGTTATGGTAACGACTCCGGCACCGAGCGCCGTCACCGAGCCACCGACGCGTGAGTCCGTCAAATTTATGGCACCGTCGCCAGTGATGACATTGCCGCCGACAAGCACGCCTGTTAGCGTCACGACCCCAGCACCCGAGGGACTGACGTTGCCTCCGACCGTGCTTCCGACACCCACCGTGATGGCACCTGCAACGCTGCTGATGCTGCCACCTATTTTCACATTAGTGGTGAGTGTGACAATGCCGGCGCCAGTGGTGATGACGCTTCCGCAAGTCGAGCTCCCGTCACCAATGGAGATGTCGCCCGCTATGGTCGTGATATCACCATCAATTTTGACGTTTGTCGTCAGTGTAACCACTCCGGCTTCGGTAGTAATACCACCGCCGACAGTCCGACTTCCATCGCCGACGTTGACCGCTCCGGCTACGGTGCTGATAGCACCACCCACGGCGACATTAGCGCCGAGGGTTACGACGCCAGCTTGGGTAGTAATACTACCGCCGACTGAACCCGCAAGGCCGACGGTGACTGCTCCGGAATCAGTGAGAATGTAGCCACCCACGCTGCTATTAGCAGCTAGGGTAACGATGCCGGTGACGTTGGGCGTTGCGGTTGGGCTGGCCGTATTAATGTTACCGCTCAGACTGCTGCCAATACCGATGTTCACGGCAGCGGTGCCGGTCACGTTTGCGTTCATGATGGTGTCGCTACCTAGCGTGAGCACCCCAATCGTTATCAGATTCAGGTCGGCGGCAAGTCCACCTGCGTTGATTAAATTATTCGCGCCCGTTGTGAATGCTCCGGTGAAAGTGACGGTGGCCGGTTTGGTGCCTTCAATGCTTATGGTATCGCCTGCTCCGAGCGTTAACACACCGCCAGAATAGTTACCCGGGCTGACGACGGTGACGCCTGGAGGAAGAGTGGTTGAGCCGTCTGACAGAATATAGTCCACCGCTTGTGCTGGGGAACCCACGAGCAACAGAGCGACAAACCGCAATAGCCATCGAGCTGATCGTGATTTTCTTTTTCTTTGACGCTCCGCTTGGAGAGATCCGGTCGTGTGCGGGGTGAATTTATGAGAAACTACTGGGGAGTTAGGTTTCGATTTCATAAAGAACTTCCTCTCTGAGAAGGCGCTTCGTTTACCTGTTTTCGCCGGATGTCAACTCCTGGATGACGGATTTCAGATGATTTTCCAGATTCTATTGGAGGCTGATCGGGATCCGCTTATCGAGAAGAGGGTGAAGCTTCCGGAAGACTAATGCTCCGCAGAAGGCTCCGAGGGTGTCGGCAAGCCAGTCGCCGGGGTCGTTACCGGAGCGGTTTGAGAAGAACGATTGATGGTATTCATCCATGATTCCGATGAAGGAGAGGATGACGGTGACGGTGAGGATGAGCTTCTTCCACGAGTAATCTTGCCGAAGATAGAGGGCCGCCGAAAAGAGTCCGGCTGCTCCGAAAAAAAAGACAAAATGAACGATCTTATCGATATGCGGAAAATCGAAGATGAAGCCTCCCGGCGGGTGAAATTGATCACCGTGGGAAAGAAGGTTCAGAAGGATGAACCAAAGAATAAAACAGGCAGCCCAAAAGCGAGGGCTTTGTTTGAGCGATTTCATCGCTTAGTCGCTATCACCGCTGCGACGCATTTCTTCTTCCATCCGCTCGGCGAGCCATTGCTTCATCATGGACTGGTAGTTGAGGAAGCGAGAGCGGGCGATCCGCTTGAGCCGGGAGAGCATGCGGGGATCAAAGCGCAGAGTGATGGTGGTGGATTCACGGGAATCCGGTGAATGGATGGAGCTATTGATGAGTCTGGGGTTGAGGCTATTTTTGAGCCAGAACTCGTGTTCCTCTTCGTCCGTCTCGAAGTCGGGGACTTCGTTCCAATTTGAAATGACATTCATAGGGCAGGGGGAGATTACTTAAATTCAGCGAGTTTGCGGTCGTAGTAGGACGTTTCGTCATCGACTAACTCCCGGGCTGAAACAACGCGGGCTTTTTTACCATCGGTCCAGAAGGCCAGAAAGAGACCACGGTTTCCGATCGTTCGTCCGACGAGATAGTAACGTACCTCACCATCGGCACGTTCGGTATCGGGGAGAAGTCGGATCGCAAAGGGATCCTCAAAGATCTCCTCAATCTCATGGGGTTTGAACACCTTGGTGTCAAAGGGGGTGTCTGTAAAATCGAGTTCCATGAGTGTGTAAATAAGAGAACCACAGGGTGGCGGTTGTGGAAAGACTGGAATTGTTAGACCTTGATTTGGCCGTCGAAAACGAAGTCAGCCGGGCCGGTGAGGGTGACCTTGGTAAAGGTCTGGTTTGGGCCGGGTTCGAAGCCGATCGAAAGGGTGTCGCCTCCCTGGACCTCGATTTTGATGGGAGAAGGGGCACCGGTGAGAAGGTGGTGGATGAGGGCGCAGGCCGTGATGCCGGTGCCGCAAGCGAGGGTTTCGCCCTCGACACCGCGTTCGTAGGTCCGAACGGCGAGGTGATTGGGCGCGAGAATCCCCACGAAGTTGGCGTTCGTCCCTTTTGGTTGGTAGTGCGCGTGGTTGCGAATGGCGGCGCCATTTTTGACGACGTCGAGGTTGGGGAGGTCAGCGACGAAGGACACCGCGTGTGGGACTCCGGTGTTCAAGTTGTGAACGGGAGTGCCGAGGGTTTCAATTTCCACCGGGGAGTTCATCTCGAGCCCGACGGGATTGGACATCTCGATGCAGACTTCCTCTCCAATCAGTTGGGCGGCGAGGGTCCCGGCGATAGTTTCAAAGGTGAGGGAGGACTGATCACCACCAAGAAGGCGGGCGGTGTAGCGGCCGAAACAACGGGCTCCGTTGCCACACATTTCGGCTTCACCGCCGTCGGCATTGTAATAGCGGAAGCGGACGTCGGCCCCTTTTTCGGCGGGTTCGACGGCGAGGAGGCCATCGGCACCGACGCCACGATGGCGGTCGCAAAGTTTCGCGATCTGTTCACGGGAGAGATTCTTGTCGAGATCGCGATTATCGATGACGACGAAATCGTTGCCTGCTCCATTCATTTTGGTGAAAGCGAGATTCATGGGAGGGAAATCTTAGACTGCGTGAGTGGCTTCGATGAGAGGAGTCACGAACTCCTTGAGTTTTTGGGCGACGTCGGGAGCTCCGGCATTTTCCTGGACGGTGCGGACAATCGCCGAGCCGACAATAACGCCATCGGCTTGACTTGCAACCATGGCAGCTTGTTCAGGAGTGGTAATTCCAAAGCCCACGCAGATCGGGGTGTCGGTGATTTCGCGAATCGCGGCGACTTGGGCTCCGATGCTTTCGGAGGGGGCCGAGTGACCGCCGGTGACGCCGGTGCGGGAAAGGGCGTAGATGAATCCCTGGGAGGATTTGGCGAGAGTTTCCTTGCGAGCCTGCGGAGTGGTCGGGGCAATGAGGTGAATGTGATGGAGGGCTTCGGCGTGGGCGAAGTCGGGATCGATCAGGGCTTCCGAGGGCGGGAGGTCGAGGAGCAGGATGCCGTCGGCGCCAGCGGCTGCGGCGTCGTTGTGGAAGGCCTCGAATCCGTAGGCGTAAACGGGATTCAGGTAGGTGAAGAGGACGAGGGGAGTCTCGTGGCTTTCCCGGAAGGCTCGAATAAGGTCTAGGATGCGGTGGGTGTTCATGCCAGCCTTGAGGGCGCGTTCAGCCGCAAGTTGGTTCACGATGCCATCGGCCATGGGATCGGAGAACGGGATGCCCAGCTCGATAATATCGGCACCCGCCTCGGCGAGCGCGTGGAGGATCTCCAGGGAGCGGTCAAAGTCGGGGTCGCCGCCCGCGACGTATGCCACGAAGGCCTTGCGGGACTGCTCGCGAAGGCGGGCGAAGGTGGTATCGATGCGGTTAGCCATGAACGCTCAGAACTTGGCGATGGACGGCGGGAGAGACAAGCCTATCCTGCGCCCAACCCAAAGTTCCCATGCGCGCACGACTCATTAAGGATTTCCGCTTTGAAGCGGCCCACACCCTTCCCAGTCTACCTGAAGACCACAAGTGTCGTCAGATGCACGGGCATAGTTTCAAGGTTGAGATTCACATCGAAGGCGAAGTGAATCCTGCGATTGGCTGGGTTTACGATCACAAATGTATTTCCGAGGCCATGAAGCCTCTCATTGACCAAATGGATCATTCCTACCTCAATGACATTGAGGGCCTTGAAAGTCCGACCATTGAGGTGATGGCGGCATGGTTCTGGCGGAAGTTGGAGAAGGACCTGCCGGGACTTTGCGAGATCGTGATTTATGAAACTCCGACCGCGCGCTGTTCGTTTCGGGGCGAGTTTTAGGCGAGACTTGCGATGAGCTTGCTGAACCAAGCCGCTCCCGCTTCGAGGTCGGAGATTTTGATGAATTCATCGGCGGTGTGGGCTTGATCGATGGATCCAGGCCCGAGGCAGATCGAAGGAAGGCCCGCTGCTGAGAGGTGGGCGGCGTCCGAAAACCAGGGTGCTCCGGTGAGGACGAGGTTGGGATGGGCATTCTTCAGCTTCGTGAGCCAAGGATGGTCGGGTTCCATCTCCATCGGTGGAGATTCAGCAGTTTGGGTCACTTCGACTCCCTTGAGGTAAGTTTTAAGTTGCTCGGCGGCGGTTTTCTGGGCGATGAAAGCGGGAACGGTGCGGATGTCGATTTGGGCGCTGGCGTGGGAGGGGACGATGTTGGGGCGTGTGCCGCCGGAGATCATGCCGATATTGATGGTTGAGGATCCGAGGACGGGGTGAGAGGCATTTGCGATCTGGCTGCGGAAATCCTGATCGAGGCGGGTCAATTCCTTGTTGAGCTTGGTGATGGCGTTTTCGCCGAGATGAGGCTGAGAGGCGTGGGTCGACTTCCCCTTGGCTTCGATGGTGGCCCACAGGCACCCTTTGGTGCAATAGACTGCCTCGAGCGACGTGGGTTCGCCGGCGATCGCAAATTCGTATTCATGAGCATGGTGCGCGGCGAAGTGTCGGGAGCCCGGTTGGCTGGATTCCTCGCCCATGAAGCCGATGAAGTCGACGGCGACGGGCAGGTCGGCGAGGAGATGGGCATTTTCCTTGATCCCCCAGATCATGGCCGCCATGGGCCCTTTGGTGTCTGAGGTGCCCCGACCATGGACTTTGCCATCGGCGATTTCGCCAGAATAGGGATCAATCGTCATGCCGCCGACCCCGACGGTATCGAGATGGGGGCCGAGGAGAATGCGGGGGCGATCGTCCGATCCCGGTGCCCGCGCGATGAGGTTGGGGCGTCCCGGAAGAGCCTCCTCCAGCGTGACTTGAAGCCCGAGGGAGCCCAGATAATGGGAAAGGAAGTCGGCCATGGCTTGTTCACCTCCTGGGGAAACTCCCGGGTCACCCTCGGGATTGACCGAAGGGATTCGCACAAGGGCTTGGAGGAGAGCAACGACGGAGTTCACGGGGGAGAATAGTCGTGAGACGGGGGAATTGCGAATCTCGAATCGGGAGTGAACGTCGTTTTGCGATATTTTCGCCTTGGCAAGGAAAGGAATCTTCGGCGAGACTATCGCCATGAAGAACCGCCTGACTCTCGGCATCTCAATGATGCTTCTCGCCTGCCTCGCCTTTGTTGGTTTTGCTCAAAACAGCAAAGAGGGATCAAAGACCCTGAAAGTCCTGATCCTTGATGGGCAGAACAACCACAACTGGGAATCGACGACTCCAGTTCTTAAGGATATTTTTGAGAGCCACGAACGCTTCACCGTGGATGTCAGTACGAGCCCGCCGGAGAAGGCGAGCGCCGAAGACTGGGAGAAGTGGCGTCCTGATTTTTCCAAGTATGACGTCGTCGTTACCAACTATAACGGCGAGATGTGGCCCGGTGCGGTTCGCGATTCCTTCGTGAATTTTGTAAAGAGCGGGGGCGGATTTGTGGTGGTTCACGCTGCTGACAATTCCTTCTCGATGTGGCCTGAATATAACGAGATGATCGGTCTCGGCGGTTGGGGCGGACGCAATGAAAAGAGCGGACCTTACGTTTACTATAAGGACGGCAAGTTGGTGCGCGACGAATCTGCCGGCCAGGGCGGTAACCACGGTCCTCAGCATGAGTTCGTGATCACCAACCGCAACGATGCCCACCCCATCACCAAGGGAATGCCTGCTGAGTGGCTTCACACCAAGGACGAGCTTTACGACATGCTTCGTGGACCTGCTAAGAACATGACCGTTCTGGCGACGGCACCCAGCCAGGCGACCAGTCGCGACGAGCCCATGCTCATGACGACGACCTACGGAAAGGGCCGTGTTTTTCATACTACTCTTGGACATGCTGATTACTCCATGCTTTGCCGAGGTTTCTACGACACTCTTAAGCGCGGTACTGAGTGGGCGGCCACCAACGAGGTGACCATCGATTGGACCGAGGAGTTCCCATCCAAGGACAAGGTGACTCCTGTCACTCTCTCCAAGTAGATCCACCTGAATGGATTTTTTGACAGGGGCAGTTGCGCTGCCCCTGCTGGGAGCGGTGCTTCATCCGCTGCTAGGATACTGTGTGCAGCGGGGGACTGCTGCTGGGGCCCGATTGACGGTCATTGTCAGTGTGGCAAACCTCGTCACTGGGCTGATTTTCCTCCTCTACCTCAAGCCGACCGGAGGCTGGGTTCTGCAAGGGAAAGACTGGTGGGCCGTCGGTAACGGGGTCCTCTTTTTTATGGGGCAGTGGTTCTCGACGCAGTCGGTGCGGACGGGAGATCTCGCGGTGCATTCCTCGGCGCTGGGAATGAAAGTCGTCGTCGTGGGATTCTTTTCGATGCTGGTGGGGCTTGAGGCAAGTTCCATCAACCTCGTGACCGGAGTGATCCTGGCAGTGATTGCGGTTTTTTTAGTTTCGGGAGGAAGTTCTGAGGGTTGGCGGAATCACAAAGTGACGGTCGGTCTGACTCTCCTCGCTTGCGTTTTCTTTGGGCTCAATGACTTCCTGACCGGATGGCAAAGTCGTGAAATTGGTCCAGCGCGCTGGCTCACTTTGATGATGGCGAGCAGCGGCTTAATTTCGGTGGGCCTGCTGGTGAAGAGGCGTCAGCAACTTGTGGTCATTGTGCGAGATTGGCAAATCGCGAGATGGGTCTTCGGTGCCGGGGTGTTGTTGGGAGTGCAAGCTCTCGCCGTAAATCTGGCCTTCAGTGCCTACGGAAAGCCGACATTGAGCAATGTCGTTTACAGCTCACGGGGATTGATGGCCGTTGCGTTTCTCTACCTGATCGGCCGGAGAAGTGATCCACGATTCGTGAAAAAACAAACGGCGGGTGCGATCTTGATGATGATCGCGCTCGGTGTCGTTTTGGTAGCCTAGTGCTAAGAACTACTTATCGCCGTGATCGATGATCACCTCGTCGCCCGCTTGGATGTCGGGATAGCCATCGGGTGAATATCCGTGGGGGCGCATGTTGCAGACGTAAAGACTCCCATCAAGGCGCTCCACCTCGATCTGGCCGATGATTCCGTCGTTGCGGCGGACATTGAGGATTTTGCCGGGTTGGAAGTTGGCGTTTTCGGTGGGCTGGAAAATGACGAGAGCATTTTCTTTATTCGCATTCGTGACGGTGCCCATGAGCAGTGCCATACGAACTTTCGCGGCGCGGCGTTTTTCTTCTTCCTTAATTTTGTTTTTCTCGGCCCAAGCTGCGTTGGTTTCTTGTTCGCTCACTTCGAGCTTCTTCTCGAGTTCGGAGTTTTCTTCAGCGAGCTTTTCTTTGTCTTCCATTGCGGTCGCGAGATTTTTGACGAGCTCGGTATCGGAGGGCTCGGTTGAAACCGGTGTTGCCACTGCGGGGAGAGGGGGGATGATCGGAGGAGCGGTGTAGGAAGCGGAAGCCCGAAGTTGTTCGAGTCGGAGTAATTCGGTCTCAGCTTCGGCTTTCGCGATCTCGCCTTGGAGTTGCTGGCGAAGGAGTTGAGCTTCGTCGCTCTCTTTGTCGTTTTTAAATCCGCCAAAGGAGACGGCAAAGGCCACCACCAGAAGAAGGGATGTTGTGCCCAGGAGAATGTTTGTGGTGTTCATCAGGATGGCGGATAGTAGGACGGAAAGGTGAACTTTGTCAAAAGCTGATCTTTGCTTCCTGTATCGCTTGCGAACTTCGTTTTTTTGAGTATTTTTGCGACATGACTGAATCTGTGACTCTTCTGGCATACCAGACCTCCAATAGTGGGTTTCTCGGTATCTCAATGTTGTATTGGGTGATCCTTGGCGGATCGATGCTGGTGAGCTGGCTGGTGAGCTCTAAGCTCAAGAGCCGTTTTCGCGAACACTCCAATGCTCCGCTGCGCATGAGTGGGCGGGAAGTGGCCGAAAAAATGCTGGCTGATGCTGGAATTACCGACGTCCGGGTGATCAGCACTCCGGGTCAGCTGACGGATCATTATGATCCTGCCCATAAAACCGTGAATCTGAGCGAGGCAGTTTACAATATGCGTAACGTTGCGGCGGCGGCAGTTGCGGCGCACGAGTGCGGGCACGCGGTTCAGCATGCTAAGGCCTACGTTTGGTTGAAGCTTCGTTCTGCCATGGTTCCGGTGACAAGTATCGCTTCAAAGATGATGAACGTCATTTTCATCATTTCGATTGTGGGAATGGTGGCCTTGCGTATGCCGGGGCTGATGTGGCTTTTCGTAGGCTGCCTTGCGGTCACGACGCTCTTTGCCTTCATCACGCTGCCGGTCGAATTCGATGCGAGTAAGCGGGCTCTGATCTGGATGGAAGGAAGTGGCATCGCGGCGTCGATGGATCAGGGGCGGGCACGGAATGCTCTCTTCTGGGCGGCGATGACTTACGTGGTGGCGGCTCTTTCTTCTCTGGCAATGCTGGCCTACTATGTCTTCCAGATGTTTGGGAACCGTGACGAGTGATCGGCGCTCATGAACTTTACCGAAATCGACCGGGAGGATTTCCGAAATCTCCTCAATGAGATTGCGGGCGCGTATATGCCTTTTGGAAAATACGGACCCAAGGACTATCCTCCCCGGGGCGTCCCGCTGACTGACCTCCCTCCGGAGTATTTCACTTGGTTTATAGAGCGGGGATGGCCGAAGGGGCGTCTGGGCGAGTTGATGGCGATGGTGAGTGAAATTAAGTCGTCGGGCGCAGACCAAGTTTTTGAGCCGATGCGACGCGCCCGTGGCGGTCGCATCTCGGTTCGTCGTCGTCGCCCGAATACTGATTTTTAGCGAAAAATGAAGTCGGCCACGACCATGCGATGGTCGGAGTCGGAGTTTGTGACGGCACGGGCTCTGGCGGGGACGAGTTTGTCCGAAGCGTAGATGTGGTCAATTCGCAGCATCGGCAGGGCACGATGATAGGTATTCCCCCAACCTGATCCGGCTTCGTTGAAGGCATCCTTGAATTCGGGCTCGAGGAGTTTGTAGACGGCGTCATTGGCAGGGGCATTGAAATCCCCGGCAATCAGAGCAGGGATGCGGGGATACTCAGTCCGCGTTTTGAGCAATTGGAGAGCGTAGGTGAGTTCGATCTGACGCAGAAGGCGATTGGCGCTGTGCTCCCTCCAGCAATCGCGACTGAAGAGCCTGAGATTGGTTGCGGCCGGTTGAAGGTGAACATTGAGCAGTTGGAGGCGAAGGCCTGAGGGCATATCGACTGTTACTAATTGGCTCCGGTATTTTGCGATTGGATTTTCGTCGGCGATCTTGCCACGGACGATGATGGCACAACGTTTTGAGGGATCATATCGGTAATCTCCATGTCCGTTGTAGAGTTGATCGATGAGGCGCTTGAGGTGATAGGCATGCGGCATTTCTTGAAGGAAGACGATGTCAGGTTCATAGTCTTTGACGGCTTCGGTGGGGTCGACGTGGCCCGCGCAGTTGAGCGTAATGACCCGCAGGACCGATGAACCCGCAAACTGCGGAGGCGGTCCTGCTTCGATGGTTTCAATGCCGATTCGACCCAATGACCTGGCCTCATCCGACATAAAAAGAAGGGTGAAGATCCAGATGAGAATCAGGACGAGGGAGAGGCGAGCGCGGTAGAAGAGGAAGGCGATCGATCCGAGAGTCAAGCCGATGATTCCCCAAACCCAAATTGGAAAGACCGTAAACGCCGCTAACCTGAGCGGCAGGCGCACGTAGAGAACCACGGTGATGAGATGCAGGACCAAGGACAGGCCCAGCAACGTCAACGGCACAGGATGCCATGGGCGACGGTCAATCATGCAGGTGTTGTGGGGGCGAACGGGGCTTCAGGAAAGCAAGCGTCCTTTGAAAACCTTGAGAGCCTCCTGGATGAGAGGATCTTTATGGAAATCATCGGTTTCCGCTGTCTTTTCTTTCTCTTTGGGCTTTGCGGCCTCTGATCCCGGATCAGGGTTGCGCTTAACGGGCTCCGGGTTGGGGTCGACAGCGACTTCTGGTGCTTGGGCGATCAGTTGGTCGATGGTCGAGAGTTTGGGGGCAACCTTTGGCTCTGGGGAAGCCGGGGTTGGGCTTGAGGCTGGAGGCTTGGGAGTTGGCGCAGGGGTGATTCTTTCTTCTATTGGAGTAGCAGGTGGTGGTGTTTGGGCACCCGAGGCGACAATTTGCAACTCCGATGGATCGGCTTTGCCAATCGCAGTGATGACATCGCTGAGACGAAGCTCCTGGAGGTTCTGAATCGATTTCAGGGTGGCGACTTCAAGGTGGAGGCGCTTGTTGGAGGCCCACTTCATGCGGCTCTCGGCTTCTGAAAAGGTGTCGATGACCGAGAGGAGTCGATCGAGTTTGTAGGGACCCGAAGCGCGGGTGAGGTCGTCCCAGAGGGCTTCGGCGAAGCCTTCGCGGCCCGCTTCGGGATTGAGCTGGGCGACCACGAGGGCGCGAATCGTTCCGACAATCTCTCCGAGAAGCTGTCCTAAATCTTTTCCCCCATCGAATTGTTCATGAATGACTTCAAGAGCCTTGGCGGGCTCCTTTTTAAGGATTCCAAGAAGGAGGGCTGCCACCGTTTCCCGTGAGGTGAAGCCGAAGATGTCGAGCACGTTGGCCTCGCTGATTTTGGTTCCACAGAAAGCGACCAATTGATCGAGCATCGACTGGGCGTCGCGCATGCCTCCGTCGGCCCCTTTGGCAATGGCCCAGGCGGCAGAATCATCGAGTTTCACGTTTTCTTCCGTGGCGATGTATTGGAGATGTCCGGCAATGATGTCGGTTGGGATGGGGCGGAGGTCGAATCGCTGGCAGCGGGAGATAATAGTGGGGAGAATCTTGTTCGGTTCGGTGGTCGCGAAGATGAATTTGACGTGCGCCGGAGGTTCTTCCAAGGTCTTGAGGAGAGCGTTGAAGGCCGCATTGGAGAGCATGTGAACCTCGTCAATGTAGTAGATCTTGAAGCGGGCACTCGACGGAGCATAAGCGGCCGTCTCACGAAGGGCACGGACTTGCTCGACGCCGTTATTGGAAGCACCGTCAATTTCCAGGACATCGAGTGAGTTTCCGGCGGCAATTTCGAGCGAGAGAGGATCGTCCGGATCGAAGTTGATACTGGGACCACCTGAGGCGTTGAGAGCTTTGGAAAGAATTCGCGCCGTTGAGGTCTTGCCGGTTCCACGGGGGCCAACGAAAAGGTAGGCGTGCGCGAGGCGGTCTTGTTCGATGGCATTTCGCAGGGTTTGGACCACGTGATCCTGTCCAAGAATATCGGCGAAAGTGCGGGGGCGGTATTTTCGTGCAAAGACCTGATAGCTCACGGGTGGGAGTGTAGTGAGGAATGAGGATTTGTCAGTGCCGAGTTTGGGAAATAGCTTCCCGGGTCATGAAGCCTGATCGAATGGATGCCTATCAACGTTGCCGCGAAAGGACCTTAGCCCTCTACGGCGATGAGTTGGACGAGATTGCCCGGATGGATGGCTTCATTGGTGGGAGTTCTTCATCATGAAATTCTGGGATTTTTTGGAAGGGATTTTACTGAGTGATGGGTGGCATCTTAGCATCGGACCTTACTAGGGAACGGTCGATTATTTGCTCCCGTCGTTGTTTTAGGCGGCGAAACTATAAGGTGGTAAGGAAAGTCTTTCGCCTGATGCCAGATCGCTTATAGTGATCCCGATGGCAACGAAAGGTAAGGACAAGGAGTCGGGAAAAGAAGGTGATGACCAAAAGGAAGTTGACCTTTCTAAAGGCTATGCCCAGACTCGTAAGAGCTTGATTGCCCGCCTTGAAAACTGGGAGGATCAGCGGACGTGGGATGAGTTTTACAAGACTTACTGGAAGCTGATTTATTCGGTTGGAATCAAGGCCGGATTACGCCCAGACGAAGCCTTCGACACGGTGCAGGAGACCATCCTTTCGATCGCCAAGCAGAGTAAGAAGAATCTTTATGATCCTAACCAGGGATCCTTTAAGACTTGGCTGATGAATATGACTCGTTGGCGGATTAATGATCAGTTTCGTAAACGGAAGAAGGATACCGCCATGCCCGGGGGAGGTTGGGAGGATGATCGTAAGACCGCGATTATCGAGCGGTTCGAGGATCCTAAGGGAGATGTCCTTGAGCGGATGTGGGACGTCGAATGGAAGAAAAACATCGCCGACATGGCACTGACCAAGGTGAAAGCCCAAGTGTCTCCCAAACAGTATCAGATTTTCGACTATTACGTCATCAAGCAGTGGGACGCCAAGAAGGTGCAGGATCAACTCGGAGTCAGTATGGCCCAGGTTTATCTCGCGAAGCACCGGGTGGGCTCCGTCTTGAAGAAGGAGTTGGTGAAATTAGAGAAGGATGCAAAGGAAGATTAGGCCCGATCCATTGATCCCCGACCATGAGGTCCTCCGTAAAATCGGCGGAGGCGCTTACGGCGAGGTTTGGCTGGCCCGTGGGGTGACGGGCGCGATGCGGGCGGTGAAAATCGTCTATCGCGAAGACTTTTCTGACGAGCGAACCTTCGAGCGGGAGTTTGAAGGCATTCTGAGATTTGAGCCAATTTCCCGGGATCACCGGGGTTTTGTCAACATTCTCCACGTGGGGCGGTCTGAAGGTGAATCGGAGTTTTACTATTATGTCATGGAGTTGGGCGACGATGCTCATTCCGATGGTGAAATTAATCCGGTGGAGTATGAGCCCCGGACTCTCCGCACCGATATGAAACGGGCTCCGGGGGCTCCTTTGGGAACCCAATTCTGTATCGAGACCGGGCGGCGCCTGGCGGAGGCCCTCGCGGAACTTCATCAACGCGGACTGACTCACCGTGATGTGAAGCCCTCGAACGTGATCTTTGTGGAAGGGAAGGCCAAGTTGGCCGACATCGGTTTGGTGGCAGCCATGGACCAGAGGACGTTTGTCGGCACTGAAGGATTTGTGCCGCCTGAAGGGCCGGGTTCGGAAGGTGCGGACATCTACAGCCTTGGGAAGGTCCTCTATGAGATGGCAACCGGAATGGACCGCCTCCAGTTTCCGGAGCTACCGCACGGTGGACCGGGTGATGATCATCGGAAGAAATGGATCAGGCTGAATCGCCTCATCTGCGATATCTGCGATCCCCGGGTCACGAAGCGAAAAATCACGACGGGAAGTGAGTTGGCAGGGGCTTTGGGCCGCCTCTTGGCCGGTAAAAAGGTGACGAAGAAGACGCCTCCGCAAGTGAAGTGGGCCTTGGCTGTGTTCGGGATCATGGCATTTTTTGGAAGCCAAATTTGGATCGAGAAAACCTGGGGAACCCACGTGATTGAAGGAAAGAGGGAGCCACTCCCTCCGAAGTTCGTCACGGTGAAGATCATGAGTAATCCTCCGGGAGCGGTGCTGCAGGATGATAAAGGGAATTTCATCGATATCACTCCGGCAACGATTGCCAACGTCAGGGTGAATTCAGAATTGAATCTGATTTTGACGGCCGATGGGTATCGGGATCTGGAATTCAGTGAAATTGTGCAGGATGATGGCGATGGCACGAAGGTCGACTTGATCTCAAAAGATCTGAGTCTCTTTTCACCTCCAAAAATGGACGAGATTTGGCTGGACGCCTTAGGAAACACCTATCTTCCGGATGGCGAGAAACACGAATCAGCCCAGCATGTTCGCTTTACGGACTGGGAGATTTTCCGGAAAGAAGTCGATCAGAAGCTGAATCCCATCATGTTCAAATATGACGACGAAGAGATCGTTGCGGTGAAGGAGGAGTGGGCAAAGCTGTATGCCGAATGGTTGATGGAAAAGTGCATTCGAGAAGGCTACTTCGAGGAGAATTCTGAAGAGACGCTGGATAGTAATCGCGAAATCATTGTGTATTATGATTTTAAATTCCCTGAGAACCGCTTGCCGGCGCAGGCTAAGAAGGGGGGGAAAGTGATCCGACCGTTTCATTGTGTCGTGAGGCCCATTCCTTATGGGACCTTGACGATCGAGTCGACGCCTCCGGGGGCCGTAATTTATCTGAGCGATGGACGGGTCAAGGTCACTCCCGCAACGATTATTTGTCGTCCCGGTTACCTGGATTGGACGGTGGAGTTGGGTGGTTATACCACTGAACAAAAACGGGAATTGATTTCCGACGGAGGCGAGCAGAGCCATCACTTGATCTTGAATCCTAACAAGAGTGCTGAAATGGGGAAAGCCTGGTCCAATGGCTTGAATATGGAAATGGTGCCGCTGGGTAGTGAACTTTTGATTGCGGTTTGGGAAACTCGAACCGTTGATTTTGACCGTTACCTTAAGGCGACGAAGACGGCCGCCGGGCAGTTGATTCTCTCGAAAGATCCTAACAAGCCGGTCATCGGGGTGACCCGCCAGGAGTGTGAGTTGTTCTGCGACTGGTTGACCACGGTGGAACGCCAAGAGCAGAGGCTCAAAAAGGACTTTCAATACCGGCTCCCGACTGATGAGGAATGGAGTCGAATGAACGATCTGATCGAGGAGGGAAGCCGCCCGGAGGAACGGGAATTGTTGATTAAGAACGAAGGTAAGTTCCCGTGGGGGACTGAGTGGCCGCCGCCAGAGAAGGCCGGAAATTTTGCCGATGCCTCAGCGGGGATCGACGGTCTTCCGGTGGAGCGCACGATCACGGGTTACGACGATGGTTTTCCCCGTCTCGCTCCCGTCGGGAAATTTACACCAAACATTCTAGGAATTCACGACTTGGCGGGGAATGTCCATGAATGGGTTTCGGACGATTACAAGGGTCAGGGATTACTTCGCGGGGGGAGTTGGCAGAGTTCTACTAAGGGACAACTTGAGTCCCGATTCCGCTATCCTGTTGGTGTTGAAGCAAGGAATGAAATCTACGGATTTCGGGTGGTCCTTGCCAAGGAGCCTGAAGAGACTCAAAATATTCTCGAAATCGAAGAAGAAAATAATGGGGGAGATTCGGATTGATTATGGAGGTCATCGGCGGTGCAATTCGGAGCACATGCCCTCGGGCACGCCGGTAGCAGAGAGTCATCCGGATAAAAAAGGTCCTTCAGAGCGCGGCCCTGAGCTGTCCGGGGCAAGAGAGCATCCAACCTGATATCAAGGTGGACGTCAGGTGGCACTGGATGGGCGGCGCGAGTCCTGACTAGGTGCAAAGAAAAACCGGATTTCCAGCGGAAGATATCCGTGAAAATCCGGTGATAATGGGTTTCGTTGATCCGCTCTCGACTAGGTAATGTCGAACATGCCGTAGTCGCCGTCCCCCTTACGCCAAACGATGGAGGTGACATTGCGGCGGGCATTCTCGAAGATGACGAACGGACGTTCGGTCAGATCGAGCTCCATGACGGCTTCCTCTTTGAAGAGTCGGCGGAGGCTGATGGACTCCTTGTGAACGAAGAAGGGTTCTGGTTCCTCGATCACTTCGTCTGGAAGGGTGTCGAGGAAGTTCGCTTGGTAGTTCCGCTCATCGAGGTAGCGAATACTTTCTTCTCCGCGCGGGGTTCGGCGTTTGAGGAGGCGGGTCTTATGCTTCCGCATGCGGCGGGCGATTTTGTCGATCGTGAAGTCGATGCTCTTATACATGTCATCGGTCTCGGTGGAGGCATCGATGACGATGTGATTGGCACAGAAGAGAATAATTTCCGCTTTGTGCCGTCTTCCGCCTTCAACATCGAGAATCGCCTTGGCCTCGATGATTTTCGGGTAGTCCAAGTGGATGCCGCTGATCTTGTTGATCGCGTATTCTCGGAGTGAATCGGTGATTTCTTCGTGACGCACGGTCACGGTGATGTTCGGGTTTACGTTTTTCGTCTGCATAATGAATTTCGGTAGCTGAATACCTTACCTAAGTTGTAGCAGCGAATGGCGTAGATCGCGACCTCTTTTGTTAAATAATTCTAACCTTTGATCTCCATCAACATCTGCGCGTTGTTGGGGAATTTCTTCATGAAGAAGAGTAGGCGCTCCATCGCCTCGATGGGCTTATGGCCGGCAAGGCCCCGGCGGACCATATAGAGCTTCTTGAGGGTCATTTCCGGAAGGAGGAGTTCTTCGCGGCGCGTTCCTGATTTGAAGATGTCGGCAGCGGGGTAGACGTAGTGTTCGGCAATTCGCCGGTCCAAGACCAACTCCATATTTCCGGTGCCCTTAAACTCCTGGAAGATGGCTTCGTCGGCTTTGGAATTGGTCTGCACAAGCGCGGTTGCCATGATCGTCAGCGAGCCGGCTTCCCGGGTATTGCGGGCTGCCGCGAAGATGCGACGTGGCATTTCAAGCGCTCCCGCCACGATTCCCCCCGATTGGTAGCCACGTCCACGACTTTCCTTGGCTCCTCCCAAGTTGTTATTATAGGCGCGGGCCAGGCGGGTGATGGAGTCCATCAGGATGAACACGTGTTGTCCTCCCTCGACTAGGCGTTTGGCGCGCTCGATGCAGAGTTCGGCGAGACGGCAATGGTTGCGCGGTGATTCGTCGTTCGAACTGGCATAGATTTCCGCGTCAGGAAGCTGGCGGCGGAATTCGGTCACTTCTTCCGGGCGTTCATCGACCAAAAGAATGATGAGGTGAAGATGTTCCTCGTGGCGCTCTTGGACAGCCTGGGCCATGTGCAAAAGGAGAGTCGTCTTGCCGGATCGTGGTGGCGAAACAATGAGTCCCCGCTGACCCCGGCCCACCGGAGTCATGAGATCGACCAACCGGGTGGTGTAGCGGTCGGAAGTGGTCTCAAAGCCGATCAGTTTCTTCGGGTTTACGGCCTTGAGTTCTTCGAAGGCAGGTAGTTTGCGGGCGTCCGCGGGGTCGAGGCCGTTGATTGAAGTGACCTCGATCATCTGGAGGCCACGGGAGCTGTCACGGGCGATCCCTTTCATCCACACTCCGGGGCGGAGGCCGTGCTTGCGGGTCAGATCGGGTGGCACAAAGACGTCTTCCTTATGCTGCTCAAAATCCTGGCCGGGTTTCCGCAGGAAGCCGAATCCTTTCGGAGCCATCTCTAAGAGGCCGTCGACCTCCACGGGCTCGCCGGTAAATTCAAAGGATTTGCGATCTCTTGAGTCATCACGATCACGTGGCCCGTAGCCACGAACCCGGCCCTGTTTTCTTCCTTCGTTTTGTTGGTCGCCGCCACCGCCATCGCCATCGCCATCACCGCGTTGGCGACTCTTGCTACGGTTGCGATTACGGTTGCGGTTACGATTCCTTCGTCGATCTCCGCCTTGGGAGTCGCCGTTGGAATGATTCGAGTGACGTGAGCTGGAGCTCGCGGAATCGGAGTCAGGTGGGATCATAGAGAAAGAGAAAAAATGGGGAAAGGGTTCGTGAGTCCTTCCGAATATGGCCGGTTCAGATAAGAATCCGGTAAGGACGGAGGGGCGCACGAAAGGTTGCCAAAGATCCCACGGTTAGGTTGCGCACAGGTTTCTATTAGGGAAGTGTGGCAGGGGCGGGGATCTCTCGAAAGCGAAAGATGGAAGAGACGAATTCACGTCTACGACCTTCAACTGATGGGATGATGCGCTCAGGAGCCCGTAAAATCAACGATTTTTTTGTTGATCAGCTTTTCTAAACTTTCGTGGCTTTTCCCTTGACCATGGTAGGAATTTTCATAGGTTCCGCTTCCCGATTTCTGACTTTTCAAGATTATGCCACGCGACATTATTATTCTGGAATGCACTGAGGCTAAGGCCGAAGGCAAGCCCACATCCCGTTATACCAGCACTCGTAACAAAAAGAGCCTCAACACTCCCGGTCGTCTTGAGAAGGTGAAATTCAATCCCTTCCTCAACCGCCGTACCCTTCACCGCGAGCTTCGCTAATCACGCCCCAACTGCCTTTTATCATGTCTGAGCCTAAGACCATCCAGCGTCGGATTAACTTCCGCAAGCACAACAAGTCGATGACCACCAAGCGTCTCGACTTGCCATTTGAGAAGATTAACTACCTGAACCCTGAGGTTCTCACGAAGTTCACGACCGAGACCGGCCGTATCCTTCCACGCAAGGTGACCGGAGTTTCGGCCAAGATGCACCGCGCCATTACCCGTGAGATCAAGCGCTCGCGCGCTGTCAATCTCATGCCCTAACGTGCCCTTGAAATTTCCTAAGCCCGGTTGGAGTTGTTTCTGCCGGGCTTTTTTGTGTCCGGTATGAGAAGTGAACAACGATTGGATCTTGTCGTGGAAGTTTGAATCTCACAAAGTCGTCGCATGCTAAGACGAGTCGTAGCCATTATCGGTAGTTTGTTGTTATTCTTGGGGAGTTCTGTGGTCATGGGGGCGGAGGCCGATGATCAGAAAACTCCGGAAGTCGAGAAAACCATTGATGAGAAAATTGATGAGGGTTTCGGGGCGGTGACTGGGCCCTTTGTGAGCAGGGTTTTCAGTGAAATTCCGATCAATGGATATGGGGTGAAGTGGATTATTGTGTGGCTGGCGTTAGGAGGAGTGGTCTGCACTTTGGCGTTTAAATTCGTGAATTTCTCGGCATTCCCGTTGGCCCTGCGCACCGTGAGGGGGAGATACTCAAGTGACACCGATCCAGGAGAAATCACCCATTTTCAAGCCCTGACGTCTGCGGTGTCGGGAACGGTGGGACTTGGAAATATTGCGGGTGTTGCCATTGGTATTTCCATCGGCGGCCCTGGAGTGGCTTTCTGGCTATTTATTGCGGGTTTCTTAGGGATGGCCACGAAGTTTGCGGAGTGCACCTTGGGAGTCAAATACCGTGAAATTGGGTCTGATGGAAAAATCCATGGCGGCGGCATGTATTACCTGAAAAAGGGGCTCGCTGAGCGGGGAATGGCACCGTTGGGCCAATTGCTGGCTTTTCTTTTTGCGGTGTTCTGCGTCTTCGCATCCTTTGGCGGTGGTAATATCTTCCAAGTGAATCAAACGACAGCCCAGCTCATTAATGTCACCGGCGGTGCCGAACAGAGTTTTTTCGCGTCGAACCAATGGATGTTCGGGGTGACCTTGGCAATCTTAACGGGCCTCGTCATTTTGGGCGGGATTCAGGGGATTGCTAAAGTGACTTCAAAATTGGTTCCAGCGATGTGTTTCATTTATATTATCTCGGCCGCGATTGTTTTGGTCGCTAATTCTGACAAGCTAGGTGGTGCGATTTCGATGATTATGAGCGAGGCCTTCCAGCCTCGGCCGGTTGTCGTCGGTGGTTTTCTGGCGGCCTTTATCTGGGGGATTCGCCGGGCGACGTTCTCGAACGAAGCTGGTATTGGCTCTGCCGCGATTGCCCATGCGGCGGTCAAGACCCGTAAGCCTGCCTCCGAAGGCGTGGTTGCGCTCTTGGAGCCATTCATCGATTCAGTCATCGTGTGTAGTATGACCTCGCTCGTCATTGTGAGCTCGATGACCTTTAATGACGGAGGGGACTTTGCGATTAACGGAGCCCCGCAGTTCTTTGATCCTGACAATAATAACAATGCCTTTGGAATTGGCTTAACCTCATTGGCCTTCGAATCGGTGCATACCAGCTTTCGCTATATTCTCTTTGTCTGTGTCCTCCTTTTTGCATTTTCCACCCTGATTACCTGGAGCTACTACGGATTGCAGGCTTGGCAGTATCTCTTGGGTCGGAGCAAAGTTGCCGAGAATACTTACAAAGTGATCTTCTGCCTGGTGATCATCGTGGGCTCATCCACGTCGATGGGGTCCGCTGTCGATTTCTCGGATGCCGCTCTTTTTGCCATGAGTATTCCCAATTTGATTGGAGTCTACCTGATGATTCCTTTAATCCGGAAAGAGTATGCGGATTTCGTGGTCTTTACGAAAAAGGTGGATGCCGGAGCGACTCCGGAGGACGCTGAATAGCTCGGAATTATGGCTCGCCAATACCAGCTCAAAAAAGGTCCTCAAGATGAGGCCTCCGGGATCGACTACCAAGCCGAACTCAACGAGCAGCAATATGCTGCCGTGAGTTCGCCGCCGGGACCGGCCCTCGTCATCGCGGGCGCCGGATCTGGCAAGACGCGGATCCTCACTTACCGGGTCGCTTACCTCCTCGATCAGGGCGTTGATCCCAAGAGTTTGCTCCTCCTCACCTTCACCAATAAGGCTGCTCGTGAGATGATGGGCCGGGTTCGTGAGCTCATTGCGCGTGATCTCAGCGACCTTTGGAGCGGAACCTTTCACTCGATTGGAAATCGGATACTGCGGCGTCATGCCGACGAGGTCGGGTTGACCCGCTCATTCTCGATCATGGATCGCGATGATCAAAAGTCGCTTATGAACACCGTGATCGCGGAGTGTGACATCGATACCAAAGAACGAAAGTTCCCCAAGGCAGATGTGCTCATCTCCATCTTTTCACTCTGCGAAAACACCAATACGCCTCTCGAAGATATTCTGGAATTTCGCTACCCGTATTTTGAGGAGTGGGCTGAAGAGATCGCCAAAGTGGGGGAGCGGTATGTTGCCAAAAAGCTGGAAACCAACTCGGTGGACTTCGATGACCTCCTCCTTCTCCCTCTGAAGTTATTTCGGGCGAACAAGGAATTGTGTAAGCTCTATCAGCAGAGGTTTCAGTATCTCTTGGTCGATGAGTATCAGGATACCAATTCGGTGCAGAGTGAGTTGATCCACCTTTTGGCGCAGCCCCAGAATTCGGTCATGGTGGTGGGTGATGATGCCCAGTCGATCTATTCGTGGCGTGGCGCGGATATGGAGAATATTCTTTCCTTCCCCGATCGCTATCCCGGGGGGAAGGTTTACAAGATCGAGACGAATTACCGGAGTGTGCCCGCGGTTTTGAATCTCTCAAACGCTGCGATTTCAGCGAACCTGAAGCAGTTTAAAAAGACCCTCAAGGCTGCCCGACCCGCAGGGTCGATGACTCCCGCTCTCGTTCCCTTGGAGGATCCAAGAGCGCAGGCAAACTTCATTGCACAGCGAATCGAAGAACTTCACGGCGAGGGCGTGGAACTCAGTGAGATTGCCGTTCTTTACCGGGCCCACCACCAGAGTTTGGAGATTCAGATGGAATTGACGTCACGAGGATTGCCCTTTGAAATCACGAGTGGACTTCGATTCTTTGAGCAGGCCCATATCAAGGATGTCGCGGCCTTTTTACGCTTCATCACGAACCGCAAAGATGAAGTGAGCTTCAAGCGCTTTTGCCTGATGTTGCCCGGAGTTGGTGTGGCGACGGCTTCGAAGCTTTGGAGGCTTTGGCTCAAGACCGGCCTGTCACATGATGTCGATCCCCCGGTGAGTTTTTCTGATCACATGCTCAAGTTTTCGGTGCCTGCGAAGGCGAAGAAAGATTGGGAACAGGTCTGTTATACCCTCGATGAGTTGGCCCCCGGCGGAAAGTTTTCCCGTCCCTCGGAGATGATCACGAGCATTATCGAAGGTGTTTATGATGAGTTCATGAAGGTGACCTTCGAAAACTACGATCATCGGCGCCAGGACATTGATCAACTTGCGCTCTATTCCGAGGACTTCGAGGACATTCTTGAGTTGCTCGGCCAGCTTTCGCTCATGAGCACGGTCGATGGAGATCCTGCCAAGAGCCAGGAGTCTCAAGATGAGGACCAGGTGGTTCTTTCCTCGATTCATCAGGCCAAAGGACTGGAGTGGAAGGTGGTGTTTTTGATTTGGTTGACGGACGGGATGTTCCCGAATGGTCGTGTTCTCGAGGCTGATGACCTCGATATGTTTGAGGAAGAGCGCCGCTTGTTTTACGTGGCGTTGACCCGTTCCAAGGATCAACTCTACCTGACCTATCCCCAAATCAACCCGAAGAGCTACACGGGCGATATCATCACGAGACCCTCCCGCTTTCTGGACGACTGCCCGGAAGAGATGTTGGAGATCTGGGAAGTGGGTCCTTCGTGGTAAGTGATTGCCGCTTGCCGAACTTGAGATATCGTAAAAGCAGATTTTCATGAGACGCTTATCCCTTCATTTTGCCAGCGCCTTGCTGGCTTGTCTTTTTCTAACCCAATGCGGAAGTTTTTCGTTGGGAGGAGGGGACCCTCGATCGAAGCGATTGACGGCGATGGGCTACGAGTCGGTCCCTCTCTCGAAAATCCCGGGGGACAAGCGGTATTCGGGCGTCTTCTTTGTGAATGGAACCCCTCTTCAGTTTCTCGTGGATTCTGGGGCCAACCGGACGGATGTCGATGAGGCGCTCGCACAAAAGACCGGGTTACGGATTGATCACTCGATCCGAATCGTGACCCGGGGCGCTTTGGGTCGTGAGATTCACAGCGGCAGGGGATTTGGAGCCCTCCAGATTGGCTCCATGATTTCTCCGGAGTTCCCCTTTACGATTGCGCCAAGTGGAGGGGTGAAAACTTCGACCAGCAGCTATGCGGGACAAGTGGGGTTGGACGCCCTTTCTGCCACCGGTGCCTTGGTCGATATTCCTTCCGGCAAAATGTGGGTGCCGGGTCCGAAATCCGTTCAAAACCATGGAAGGGGAAGTCTCCATCTTGGGGTTCGTCCAGACCTGGGACATAAGGTTCTTCGATTGGGGACAGCGGGGAGGCTCCCGCATTTGATTTTGAAAGGCACGCTCAACGGTCGTCCGGTGAGCTGGATCGTCGATACCGGAGCCGAGGTGTCGGTGATGGCTGCCGAGAGTTTCGAGAGTTTCAATATTGCCAGCCGGGAAACGAACTCACGAATGATTGACGCCTCTGGAGACAGAATCCCATTGCGTCATGCCCGCCTCTATAATTTGGCCTTTGGTGAAGTGAACGTCTCGGTCTTTGATATTTCGATTGCCCCACTGGGACCAGTTCGCAAATACTTCCAGGATGGAAGCGGCCGCCCGGTGGATGGCATTCTCGGGATGGATTTTCTCACGATTGGCCGGGCTCTTCTTGATTCCGGATCCGGCGTTCTCTACATGGGACAGCCGCAGTGATTACTCTGATGAAACTGGAATCCTTGACTTCAGTTTCATCGATGTCTTTTCCCCAGGCTTACTCGGACTGAAGTCCAAGCTCCGTATGACAAAAAAACCGGAGTGTTGCCACTCCGGTTGAAATTTTGTCAGGAAGTCAGATTGCTTACTCGGCCACGCGACCGCAGCACTGCTTGAACTTCTTACCGGAACCGCAGGAGCAGGGCTCATTGCGGCCGACCTTGGCGATCGGCCGACGCTTCGGAAGGTTCAGCTTCAACCCGCTTTCGTCGGCTCCACCGGCTTCTATTCCTGGGACGACACTTGATGATCCTGAGACTGCCATATTGTCTTGGGTCATGGTGTCTTCGGTACCGCCCGAAGTCTGCTGGGGAGCATTTCCGAGGACGGATTCGACCGGCGGTTGAACGGTGGTGAAGCGGAAGAGGTTGTGTACGCTGCCATCGTCGATGGTGTCCATCAACACGGTGAAGAGCTTGAAGGCCTCCATCTTGTATTCCACGAGCGGATCCTTCTGGCCCTGGGCGCGGAGTTGCACGCCTTCGCGAAGGGAGTCCATGGCGTAAAGGTGCTCCTGCCACTTCTGGTCAATCGAGTTGAGCATGATGTGACGCTCAAGCGAGTCGAGGTGCTCTGGATTTTCCATCGCGACCTTGCGGGCGTAGGCTTCACGAACAGCCACCAAGAGATACTCGCTGTTTCCTTCTTCATCGCGGGTCTCAAATTGAGCTTCGTCCAGAGTGAGATGAACCGGGTAGGTCTTGTTGACCCAGTGAAGTAGTTCCATGAAGTCGGGTTGCCCTTCGTCACGCTCGTTCGTGTAGTGATCAATCTTGGCCGGGATGACACGGTCAAGAACCTCCATGATAAGCTCCCGGGGATCCTCGGAGTTGAGAACCTGATTCCGGTATCCGTAGACCACTTCACGCTGACGGTTCATGACGTCATCGAAGTCGAGGACATACTTACGGCGGCGGTAATGAAGCTGTTCCACTCTCTTCTGGGCGGTTTCGACGGAGCGGTTGAGCCACTTGTGCTCCAGCGCTTCACCATCTTCCATCCCGAAGCGCTCCATCATGTTGGTCATGCGGTCGGCCGCCGCAAAATTGCGCATCAGGTCATCCTCAAAAGAAAGGAAGAACTGGGATTCACCGGGGTCGCCCTGACGTGAACAACGTCCGCGGAGCTGACGGTCAATACGGCGTGATTGGTGACGCTCGGTGCCGATGACGAAGAGTCCACCGGCCGCGGTCACTCCTTCGCCCAACTTAATGTCGGTGCCTCGTCCCGCCATATTGGTGGAGACCGTGACCGATCCGAGTTGGCCGGCGTTTCTGACGATTTCGGCTTCCTGAAGGTGATACTTGGCGTTGAGGACGGAGTGGGGAATTTTGGAGGCCTGAAGCATGCGGCCTAGTTCTTCGGAAGCTTCCACGGAAGCGGTGCCGACGAGAACGGGCTGACCTTTCTTCTGACACTCTTCAATGCGAGAGACCACCGATTTAAATTTCTCGCGCTTCGTCTTGAAGACTTGGTCGTTGTTATCCTTACGCTGGTTGGGGCGATGGGTCGGGATGGGGAGAACGTCGAGATCGTAGATGTCGTGGAATTCAGCCGCTTCGGTTTCTGCCGTTCCGGTCATGCCACCCAGTTTCTCGTAGAGGCGGAAGTAGTTCTGAATTGTGATGGTCGCGTAGGTCTGGGTCTCACGCTCCACTTCAACATTCTCCTTGGCTTCGACAGCCTGGTGGAGTCCGTCGGACCAACGACGGCCGGGCATTTCGCGGCCGGTGTTTTCGTCGACAATGACGACCTTGCCATCTTTGACGACATACTCGTTGTCTTTTTCATAAAGACAGTAGGCTTTCAGAAGTTGGGAAATAGCGTGCACGCGGGTGCCTTGGGAATCCATTTTGGATTGAATTTTTTCCTTCTTGGCGAGACGTTCGTCGTCACTGAGATCGAGTTGGGCATCGATGTTCGCGAAGGCGTCGGCGAGATCAGGAATGGTGAAGGCCTCCGGCTCATCGGGAGAGAGGAATTCGCGACCCATTTCCATAAGGTCGGCGTCGTGGCCTTTTTCGTCGATGGTGAAGTAAAGGTCCTCTTTGATCGCAAAGAGTTCCTTCTTCCGTGTGTCCTGATAGAAGGAAAGTTCGGTCTTTTCGAGGAGGCGACGGATATCGGGTTCCTCCATGAAGCGCATAAACTGACGGTTGCGGGGCTGGCCGAGCTTGATTTTGAAGAGGGCGCGTCCAGCGAGATCGTCCTCACCCTCGTCAAGGGCTTTTTTGGCTTCGGCGGCGAGCTCGTTGCAAAGGTGGTTCTGCTTCTTGACGATCTGCTCAATCATTCCGCGGTAGCCTTTGTATTCGGCGGTGTTAGAAACAACAGCGGGGCCAGAAATAATCAGAGGGGTCCGGGCTTCATCGATGAGGATAGAGTCCACCTCGTCGACAATCGCGAAGTAGTGACCGCGCTGCACCTGGTGTCCGGTCGATCCGGCCATGCCGTTGTCGCGAAGGTAATCGAAGCCAAACTCAGCGTTCGTTCCGTAGGTGATGTCGTAAGCGTATTGTTCGCGACGCAGGGAAGGTGGCTGCTGGTTCTGAATGATCCCGATGGTGAGGCCAAGATATTTAAAGACGGCACCCATCCATTCGGCGTCGCGTCGGGCGAGGTAATCGTTGACGGTCACCACGTGAACTCCAAGGCCGGTCAGGGCATTCAAGAAAACGGGGAGGGTTCCTACGAGCGTCTTACCTTCACCGGTTTGCATTTCGGCAATCATGCCACGGTGCAGGGCAATTCCGCCGACGAGCTGGACGTCAAAGTGCACCATCTCCCATGGGACCATATTGTCGACAACATCAACCTCGGTGCCACAAAGGCGGCGGGAGGCGTTTTTGACGGCGGCGTAGGCCTCGGGGAGAATTTGATCGAGATACTTGTCGCGGAGGGCTGGGAAGTCGTCCTCGAGTTCCGCGAAAGCCTGCTTGGCGGCGTCGATCTCCTCAAGGGAGCCCAGTTCGGAAGGAAGAGAAGGAAAATCGGGGCGGAGGGCATCGAGTCGCGCCATGAGGATTCCGGCGACCTGGCCGACCGCTTCGTCGTCCAGAAGCTCGAGCTGGCGCTTGGTGGGGAGTTTGAGCGGGAGGAAGCGATGTAGATACTTTTGCCATTCCTGCACTTTCACGAGCAATTGCTCCTGGGAAAGCTTTTGAAAGGCCTCCTCAAGCGCGTTGATTTTCGCCACCAGGGGTTGCATGCGCTTGATTTCGCGCTGGTTTTTAGAACCAACGATTTTCTGGAGAGTCCACTTAATCATGAAATTGTCGGCGTTATCCTCGCCGGGGAACGGTTGAATACACAGGGAATGCGTCAGACGCAAGGGGGGATGGGTCCGAGAGGTAGGAATTCCTGGCGAGGGGCTTCCTGCCAATCGCGCTGAGGGCGGGCAAATTTGAGCGGGCCTGGGAATTGTCTCAGTTAAGCATTGCGCAGAGGGAAGCGGCGGTTAGCGTGCCCCCCGGTTTCCGGCATGAATATCCACGAATATCAGGCAAAGGAGCTGTTCGATCGCTTTGACGTCCCCAGTCCACGGGGAAAGATGGCCGAAACAGCTGAAGAGGCGAAAGCCATCGCAGAAGAGATTGGCGCCGACCTCTTGGTCGTGAAAGCTCAGGTCCACGCAGGTGGCCGGGGTAAAGGCACTTTCAAAAATGGCTTCCAGGGCGGAGTTCATCTCACCAAGGATCCCGCTGAAATTGGCGAGATTGCCGGGAAGATGCTCGGCCAGACCTTGGTGACCAAGCAGACGGGCGACGAAGGTCGTCTCGTTCGCAAGGTCATGGTCGCCGATGCGGTGGAGATTAAGCACGAGTATTATCTCTCCATGCTCATGGACCGCGATACCAGCCGTCCGGTCATCGTCGCTTCGGTTGAAGGTGGCATGGACATCGAAGAAGTTGCTGAGAATCGCCCGGAGAAAATCATCAAGCAGCTCATCCATCCCTTGGCCGGCCTTCAGCCTTATGAGGTCCGCAAGCTCACGGCGGCGCTCGGTTTTCAAGGGCCTGCTGCCAAGGAATTTGGGAAGCTTCTTAAGAATCTCTACAAGCTCTTCATTTCGCTAGATTGCGACATGGTGGAAATTAACCCGCTCGTCGAAACGAAGGATGGCCAGGTGCTCGCTCTCGATGCCAAGTTCGCCTTTGACGACAACGCGCTTTACCGCCACCCCGAGGTTCTCGCTTATCGCGACCTCGAGGAGGAAGACCCCCGCGAAGTCGCGGCTTCCAAGTTTGATCTCAGCTATATTGGTCTCGATGGCAACATCGCCTGCCTTGTGAACGGAGCCGGTCTTGCCATGGCAACGATGGACGCCATTAAGTTCGCCGGTGGCGATCCCGCCAACTTCCTCGACGTAGGGGGTGGCGCAACCAAGGAGCAGGTCATTGGTGCTTTTAACATCATTCAATCCGACCCGAAGGTTGAGGCCATCCTCATTAATATCTTCGGTGGCATCATGGACTGCGATATCATCGCTAATGGCGTGGTCGCAGCCGTGAAAGAAACCGGCCTCAAGCTGCCACTCATCGTTCGTCTCGAAGGAAACAACGTGGCCGCCGGTCGCGAAACCCTCAAGGCATCCGGCCTTGCGATCACCGGCGCGCATGACCTCGCCGATGCCGCCAAGAAAGCGGTCGCTTCAGTCTAACACCTTACCACTTTTACAAAATGTCTATTCTCGTTAACGCCGACACCAAAGTTCTGGTGCAAGGAATCACCGGTGGATTTGGCGGACGCCACGCCGGACTTAGTCTCGACTACGGCACCGCCCTCGTTGCTGGTGTCACTCCCGGAAAGGGCGGTCAGACCTTCGAACATGGGAACCACAAGGTCCCCGTCTACGACACCGTCGCAGAAGCCGTGAAGCAAACCGGAGCGACAACCTCCGCGATCTTCGTGCCCCCTCCCTTTGCCGCTGATGCCATCCTCGAAGCGGTCGATGCTGGAGTCGATCTCGTCGTCGCCATCACCGAAGGGATCCCTGTCATGGACATGATGCGGGTGAAGGAATACATGCGCGGATCCAAGACCCGTCTCATCGGGCCAAACTGCCCGGGTGTTGTCACTCCTGGAACCGGACCTGGTTCAACCGGCGGTTGCCGGATTGGAATTGCTCCTGGCTACATTCATAAAAAAGGAAACGTGGGCATTCTCTCCCGCTCCGGAACGCTGACCTACGAAGCCGTTTGGCAGGTGACCTCACTCGGATACGGCCAGAGCACTTGCGTCGGCATCGGGGGAGATCCCATCAACGGAACGTCCCACCTCGACATCATCAAACTCTTTAACGAAGACCCCGAGACCGAAGCGATCATCATGATCGGTGAGATCGGTGGCTCGGCCGAGGAGGAAGCCGCCGCTTGGATCAAAGAGCATTGCAAGAAGCCGGTTGCCGGATTCATCGCTGGTGCGACTGCTCCTCCGGGACGCCGCATGGGTCACGCCGGTGCCATCGTTTCGGGTGGAATGGGAACGGCCGAAGCCAAAAAAGCCGCAATGACTGATGCGGGGATCGTCGTTGCCGAGACACCTTCCGAAATGGGTAAGGCTCTGCTCCAAGCTTGGGGCAAGTAGGTCTCATTTACCGTGAAAAAGAAGATCTGGGCTGGTTGTCGTCATCTGAGTTGCAACTCTCCCACAGGGGGATTTGCTCGTTGGGGCCGTCCTGTTGTTTCGCCGGGGCCGTGATGAGATCGAGATCGAGGATGAGGTCAAGTGAGGCTTTTTCTTCGTCATCGAGGATGGCGCGAAGGTGTTCTCGCCAGATCCCAGGGTCACCTCCTTGCTTGTGCGAGAGCACTTCAGCCCACTGGCTCAGGGCACCGCTGGGATGCGCGCGCTTGCGGAGTTTGGTGAGCCAAGCTTCGTAGGTTTTCATCGACAGAAGATTTCATAACCACAGGGCTTGCCAGATGCTAGAAAACAACGTGCATTAAAGGGAATGCGATACGAAGCCATCGATCCTGAGTTTTTTGTTCGGAACCGCGCTCATTTGGCGGCCAAGATGAAGCCTAACAGCGTGCTGATTGTTCACGCCAACGACATCATGCCAACCAATGCTGATGGCACCCTTCCATGGCGACAGAACAACGATCTCTTCTACCTCACTGGGGTCGATCAGGAAGAAACAGTGATCGTTATTTATCCGGATGCTCACGTTGAGGCGGACCGCGAAATTCTCTTTGTGCGGGAAACTTCCGAACTCATTGCCGTTTGGGAGGGCGAAAAGCTCACCAAGGAGCGAGCCATCGAGGTGTCGGGGATCAAGAATATCCAGTGGGTTGATAGCTTCGCAGCTGCTCTTCACCGGCTCGTGCCCCAGGTGGAAAACATCTACCTCCACTCCAATGAGCACATTCGTGCCAGCACCATTGTGGAGACCCGGAACCGTCGCTTTATCACGGAGGTGCAGGACCGTTACCCTCTCCATAACTTGGAACGCGCCGCGCCTCTTTTGCAGGGGTTGCGGATCATCAAGGATCAGGAGGAGATCAAGTTTCTCCAGAAGGCTATCGACATTACGGAGGCCGGATTCCGTAGGGTTCTTAAATTTCTCAAACCCGGCGTCGGTGAGTGGGAGGTCGAAGCTGAATACCTTCACGAATTTGTGCGGAATAAGTCACGCGGCTTTTCTTACATTCCCATCATTGGATCCGGGAAAAATGCCTGCGTCTTGCACTACGTCGAAAACCACGACCTCTGCGAGGATGGCGAGATGGTGCTAATGGATGTCGCGGCCGAGTATGGAAACTGGAATGCCGACATGACCCGGACCCTCCCGGTCAATGGTAAATTCACGCCAAGACAGCGTGACGTCTACAATGCCGTCCTGCGGGTTCTGCGTGGTTCCAACGAGATTCTCCGACCCGGAATTCAGCTTCTCGACTATCAGAAGAAGGTCATTGAAATCATGGAGAAGGAGCTCATTGGTCTTGGTTTGATCGATGCTGCCGAAGCCGCCAAGCAGGATGATACCAAGCCACTTGTGAAGAAGTATTTCATGCACGGATGCTCCCACCACCTAGGGCTGGATGTGCATGATGTGCATCCGCCGAATCGTGCCGTCGAAGTGGGCATGGTCTTCACGATTGAACCGGGCATCTACATCCGCGAAGAAAATCTCGGGATTCGTCTCGAAGACGACATCGTGATTGGTGAGACCGAGAACATCAATCTTTTCAAGAACATCCCAATCGAGGTTGACGAAATTGAAGCCTTGATGGCGGATCGTTAGAGGCGGCCCATCTAACCGACGAGGAGAAGACGAAGGTCTTCCTCCAGTCGGTCGAGGGCGTTCTGGTCAGTCAACTTGCCACCTCCGGGAAGAGAGACGTAGATCGAGTCGAGCGCCGCGCCCTTCTCAGTGCAGATGCGTGAGTGAACGGTATCGAGTCCGTGGTCGGCGACCGTCCGTAGGACGTCGTGGAGGAGTCCGATGCGGTCGAGAGCCTGAAGCTCGATCACCGTAAAATGAGGATCGATTTCATTCGTGATCCAAGCCTGGACTGGGAACTGGACAACTTGCTCAACCTCGGGATTGAGGAAGTTGACCTTCTTTTTGAGGTATTTTGAAGGGTCGTAATCGTCCTGCTCGAAGATGGTGTAAATGGTCTTCACCACGGCTTCTTGCTTGGGAATGTCTTCGAAGGCTTTGAGCTTCTCGGTGCAAACTCGGAAGAGGTCGAGGACGATCCCGTCGGGCCTCGTGTAAACATCTGCCGAGAGAATGTTCAATTGATGGGAGGCGAGAACGCTGCAAATTTTCTCAAGCAAGCGTTGCCGATCATGGGTCGCGATGATGAGTTCGGTGTAGCCGAATTTGGGTCGTTCGATCCACTGGACCGCACACTCGAAGGGAGTGTCGGGACGGCGTTGGCGGCGATCGATGTATTGCCAGAGAGCGATGATGTGTTTGCCGATGCTTTTCTTGCTGCGGTAGCGGAAATACCGCTTCGGCATCAGCTTCGTGTGCTGCTCGAAGAGATCGTGATACTTCTCCTTGAGGCCCGATCTCACCTCGGAGAGCGTTTCTTCGAACTCTTGATTCAGAGCCTCCGCACCGGAGGCTGCTTCGCCAACAAGGTGCTCACGGGTGTGGCGGTAGAGTTGGAGGATGAGGGATTCCTTCCAAGGCGACCAAGCTTCTTCATTGGTGCCATTGGAGTCGGCAAAGGTGAAAAGGAGAAGGGCATCAAGCCGGTGCCGATCTTGCATGATTCCCGCGAATTCCTCGATGATCTCGGGATCTTCAATGTTCATCTTGGTCGCGAATCGCCACAGGGTGAGGTGGTGATCCACGAGGAACATGATGAGGGAACGTCGGCCCCCGGTGATCTGAAGGCGCTTGCACATCCGGGCCGCAAGGATGGCCGAGCCGTCAATGTGCTCGCGGACGTTTTCGGCCCGTCCGGTATCGTGGAGAATCAGGGCGATATAGAGGGCGTAGGGATCGGGATGCTTGAGAAAAAGGTCGCGGTAGAGCGCCCGCCTAGGTAATTCGTCGTCAACGAGGGCATCAAGTTGATCGATACAGCGGAGGGTGTGTTCATCCGCAGTATAGCGATGAAAAAACTCGTGTTGCACGAGACAATCGAGCGCGCCGAATTCGGGAAGGTAGCGCCCGAGAATACCGCTTCGGTGCATGAGGCGGAGGCAGCTCGCAACCTGCCCCTTCCGCTCGAGAATTTCCTGGAAGGCCTCCCGGTTTTCTAGCCGGAGACGGAAGGAATGATCGATGAGATCCCAGTTCTCCTTGATGAGTTTCCGAAGGGAGGGCGAGGGGCGAACGTCGTATTGCTGGCAATACGAGAAGAGCCGGATGAGGCGATTGGGATTCTCGCTAAAAATCTCCTTACGCCTTGGGAAAAGACGACCATTTCGAATGGTGTAGTCGTCGAGGCTCTTGGGTTTCTTCTTAATGAGGCCGAAAGTGAGCTTGGAGCGAAGCCCGGCATCCTTGCCTTCGCTGTGTTGGAGTTCGAAGATCTCGAAGACTGATTTCGTGTGGTTGTGGACGTGGCGGGCGTGGGTGTAATAGTCCCGCATGAAGGCCTCGATCCGGCGCAGGATGGACTTGTTCGGGTAGCCAAATTCATTGGCGAGGACACCCTGAAACCTTAAGGTCAGGATGTCGTTCCCTTTGTCCTGGTAGTGGAGGGCGTTACGAACTCGATGGAGGAAGGCGAAGGCGTCCTTGAGTTCGCGGCGGGCCATGCCACTGAGAATACGCTTGGCGACTAGGGCGGTCATCGAGCGGGTTCCGGCTTCGGCATCGATGATCCAGTCGAGATTATGATAGTCGCGCAAGGTGCCCGGGCTTTCCTTGATATTGGGTTCCTGAAGAAAGACGGTGTGTGACCATTTGGCGTGACGGGAGCGGATATCGAGGCTGCGTTCCTCGAAAAAGATTTCACGATCCTTCACGATGCATTCTTTGCGGAAGCGGGTGCGGAAGGAGCGATAGAACTCGAGGTCGCCCACGAGGAAGCGTGAATCAAACAGAGTCGTCCGGGACTGCGGCTCACGTTTGGCCTCGGCGATGCTTTCGGTGATCGTGCGGGAAGAGGGCAGGAACTTGAAACCCAGATCCCAAAGCATGTGCTGAATTCCTTGAATGACTTCTTGGGTGGCCTTGGATGTTTTGTTGGCCGTGGTTGGGGTTAGAAAAAGTAAATCTATATCTGATCCCGGATTCATGTAGCCCCGTCCGTAGCCACCATTTGCGAGGAGAGTGAGAGGGGGAGGAGAATCAGGATCGGGAACAAGAGTGTGATAGAGTCCCAAAATCAGCTCATCGATGACTGCTGAGCGCGATGCGGCATGTTGATCACCGCGTTCCCCCTCAAGGTGGCGCTGATGAAGTTCATCATTGGCTTTGCTAATCCGGCCCTTCAAAAAAGCGAGTTGTTCTTTGGGAGACAACTCGCGAAGGTGAGCTGGTTTGAGATCCAAGGAAACCATGAAGAGGCTGGGGTATTCTACCAACGGGTCGCGGTTGCCCGGTCACGCCCACCATGACGAGCGTAGTAGACCTGCCCTGCTTTGGTAGTATCAAGCGAGCTTCGAATAATTCTGACTTCGGAGCCAACGCCCACCCGACCATAAAGATCGATCACGTCCTTCGATTTCATGCGAATGCAACCGTAGGAAACGGGGAGGCCGACTTTGTATTCAGCAGGTGTCCCGTGAATGTAGACACAGCGACCGAAGGTATTACTGTTGTGAGATTCACGTCCACTGAGCCAAAGAATTCGGGTGACGATGGGGTCGCGGCCGGGAGCGTTGGGCGGGACGATGGCCCCAGTGCGACGGCGGCTCTTGAACACGGCTCCGACAGGCGCTCCGTCACCGATCTTTTTGGCAACGACGTGTGTTCCGAGGGGCGTGCGGTTACTCCCACGTTGGCTTCCAAGACCAAATTTTGAGGTTGAGATGGGGTAAGCCATCACGGGCTTGCCATCCTTGATCAGGAGCATCTTTTGATCCCGAACACTGACGACCACCGCATTGTCCATATCGATTAAGGGACTACTACTATTACTACAGCTGCTGCTGAGGATTGGGGAGCAGGCTAGGATTGCGAAGGCAATCGATCGGAAGATGCGCATTTTGATCTAAAGGAGATTTAGTTCTTCTTCGAGAGAAATGGAACCAACTGCAGGAAACTGCTCATCTGCCCCAACGAATTGAGCGAAGTGTAGAAGAATCCGACGGGGAAGGGAAGAAGCAAGATTGCCGAAGGCCAGTTTCCTGAAAGAGCGGCATCCATGACCACGAAGAGGAAGAAGAAACCGAACATCAGTTCCACGATGGGAGTGAGGCTCTTGAGGGCTTTGTAGCGGCTCTTTTTGATCTCCATTTTCTGTTTTCCTTCGATGCCATACTTGGGAGTGCGGATGAAAGCGGTCTCGTGACCAACAATTGCTTCGAGCACCGCCTTGGCGTTGTTGACGGCCATTCCGATTCCAAGTGCGAGCAGGAGAGGGAGGTAGCAAATTTCCTTGAGCCAGGTCTTCGGGTTAATCGCGATTTGCGCCACGGTGTAGAAGGTCACTACGGAAATGGAGGCGAAGAAGAAGATGGGGAAATCCACGAGGAAACGTCCCATGGAGCCAAGATCAGGAGCCCATTGGTTCCTCGGATAAATGAGGAAACAGAGTGCGATGAGAAGGAGGTAGGCGAAGTTGGAAGTCAGGTGGGCCGTGGCCTCGAGCTTGATCGCGAGGGAATACTTGCTCTTCCAGATCGAGGGCAGGCACTTCTTGCAGCACTGGATCGATCCTTTCGTCCAGCGGTGTTGCTGGTTTTTGAATCCCGCCATGTCGACAGGAAGTTCGGCAGGAGTCTCGACTTCCTTGAGGAAGATGAATTTCCAGCCTTTCAATTGGGCACGGTAGCTGAGGTCCATGTCCTCGGTGAGGGTGTCGTGTTCCCAACCACCTGCGTCTTCGATCGCGGATTTGCGCCAGATGCCACCGGTTCCGTTGAAGGTGAAGAAGCGACCGGAGCGGTTGCGCGCTGTCTGTTCCAACTCGAGGTGTCCATCGAGGAAGAGGGCCTGGACACGGGTCAAGGCGTTGTAGTTGCGGTTGAGGTGACCCCAACGGGTTTGCACGAGAGCAATCTTGTCGTTCGTGAAATGGTGAATCGTTTCCTGAAGAAGGTCAGGATTTGGAACGAAGTCAGCGTCGAGGATCAGGATATACTCACCCTTGGCGACCTTCATGCCGTTCTCGAGCGCGCCAGCCTTGTAACCAGTGCGGTCGGTGCGGTGGAGGCACTCGGCGTTGAACCCTCGATCGCGAAGGCGCTGGGCTCCGGCCCGGGAAATTTCTACGGTCTCGTCAGTGGAGTCGTCTAGAATTTGGATCTCGAGCTTATCCTGTGGATAGTCGAGGGCTGCAACCGCATCAAGAAGGCGGTCAACGACGTGCAACTCGTTGAAGACAGGTAATTGCACAGTGACGAGAGGCATCTCCTCAGCCGTAAATTCACGATCAGGTTGGGGCCGTTTCTTGCCGTGTTTGAAATAAAGATAAAGGATGGTCCAGCGATGGAATCCAAAGCCCGCGAGGCCTGCCAGGACAATGATGTAGGCGAAATACCAAGCCCAGGATGAATAGTCGTGTGACATAATTGTGAAAATAAGGCGGTTGCAAGGAGCGGGGTAAACCGCAATTTCACACGATTTAGTGTGCGGAAGTGAACCTCAACCCAGCGAGATTGCCAGTTATTGACTGAAAAGTCAAGGTTCGGATCCTGAAAAGATAGGGTGCGCTTTAACTCTCGATTCAGTTCTGTGCAATGATCTCTGGACATTTTGAGATCAGCCCGTTTTGTTCCACCTCATGACTATTGAAACAGCAGGCGGGATTCGTTCGACATGGGGTGAGGGCCCGATTTGGTGGCAGGGAAAACTCATTTACGTGGATATCGAGTCGCATTGCGTGATCTCTTATGACCCAAAGACAGGCGAGGAACGGGTCTGGGAAGTTGGCGAGCGGGTAGGAACAGTTGTGCCACGGGCGAGCGGGGGCTTCGTGATCGCGGGAGATCACGGATTTTCCTTTCTCGATGCAGAAAGCGGCGAGGTCACCCCGATTGCCGATCCCGAGTCGGATCAGCCCAACAATCGTTTCAACGACGGGAAATGTGCTCCTGACGGCCACTTTTTTGCTGGAACGATCAGCTTGGTGAAGGAAACGGGTGCTGCTGATCTCTACCGCCTCTCGCCGGATCTTCAGGTCTCGAAAGCCTACGGTCCGGTGACGAACTCGAACGGGATCGTTTGGTCCGCGGACGGGAAGATCGCCTATTACATCGATACGCCCAAGAAGTCCGTTTTGGCGTTTGATTACGAAAGCGGACTGCTCACGAATCCACGCGAGATTGTCTCGACTAGTAATCTCGAGGGATCTCCGGATGGCATGGCGATTGATGAAGGGGGGCACCTTTGGATCGCCTTCTGTCATGGTGCCTGTGTCATTTGCTACGACCCGGAGACTGGTGATGAAGTGCGCAAAATAGAGCTTCCCTGCCTGGAGACGACCGCTTGTGCTTTTGGGGGTGAGGATCTTGCTGATCTTTACGTCACGACGGGGCTTCACAAAACCGAAATCGAGGAATTGGCCGGGCGCTTGCTTGTGATCAAGGGACTTGGAGTCAAAGGACTTCCTGCGCATTCCTTCGCAGGTTGAGGAGTGATCGTGCTGGTTACTTTAGCTTTCTTAAGTAGCTAATTGTGCTCCATGTGGTATCCAAATTGAGATTGAGATACAGCATGTTGTGCTTATTGTTTCTCCAGCTTGATCGAAGCCTCCCGTGAGCTTATTTTCCAAATCCTCGGTGAGGGCGAGAGCCCTCTTCACCGCACACCCCTGATTCTCCCAATATGTACCTCAAATCTCTCCAAATCCATGGATTCAAATCCTTCGCTGACAAGACTCTCTTCGAGTTTGCTCAAGGTGTCACTGGTATCGTCGGGCCGAATGGTTGTGGTAAGTCCAACGTCGTCGATGCCATTCGATGGGTTCTCGGCGAAACTTCGGCCAAGGCGCTCCGCGGCGGTGAAATGGCGGACGTGATTTTCAATGGTTCCGAGAAGCGCAAAAAACTCGGGATGGCCGAGGTCACCCTGACCATGGCGGACTGCGAAAAAGCGCTGAAGACTGATTTCAATGAGGTCTCCATCACGCGTCGCGTCTATGCCGACGGCAAGTCCGAGTATCTCATCAACAACACCCGTTGCCGCCTTCGCGATATTGCTGATCTCTTCATGGACACCGGTATCGGGCGTTCATCGTACTCCATTATGGAGCAGGGGAAGATCGACATGTTGCTCTCGGCCAAGCCCGAGGATCGCCGTCAGGTCTTCGAGGAAGCGGCCGGCATTACCAAGTCCAAGCGGGAAAAGAAGGATGCCTTGCGCAAGCTGGAGTATACCGAGGGCAACCTTCTCCGGGTCTCGGACGTGCTCGCCGAGCAAGAGCGTCGCATGAACTCTCTCAAACGTCAGGTCGCCAAGGCCCGTCGCTATCAAGGGCTGGCCAAGGACGTGCGGGTTCTCGATACCCACCTGAGCCACCGCCTGTTTGAGAATCTTAATGGTGAACGTTCCGAGCTTCTCATTTCACTCTCGTCCCTCTTTACGAAGCGTGACGTTTTTGAAATCGAGCTTCCGCAGCATGAAGCTGCTGTCGTGAATGCCCGCGACAAGGCCCAAGCCCTCGACACTGAGCTCTCGACCCTTCGCCAAAGTCTTTCCGAGCGACGCAATGCCATCTCGGTAGCCGAGAACCGGATTGCCTTCAACAATGAGCGGAAGGCCGAGTTGTCAGAGCGATTGGGGCAGAACGAAAAAGATATCGACTCCACCCAATCGAGTCTCACGGAACAACAGGAGACTCTTCAGCAAAGCCAAGCGGCGTTGCAAGATCTCGAAGAACGGATCACAGCGAAAGAGGAACAAGCAAAGGAGCGCCAAGAGGCCTCCGGAACCCTCGTTCGTGAGCGGCAGGAATTGGAGAACCAGCTTCGCAGCGCGCGCGCCCAGGCCAACTCGACCCAGCAAATCATCGCTTCCTCACAGGCCAAGATCGAGAGCGCCCTCAGCCAGATCGAGGGCAATCGCGAGCGCATGAAGCAGCTGGAGGATGAATCCGAGCGGATCTTGGTGGAGCAGACGAAAGCGGTTACCGAACGGGATCAATTCGTCAAGATGCTGGAGGATCACCAGAAGACTCTGCCAGGCCTTGAGGAGTCCCGCGAAAAAACCCAGCGGGAGTTTGAAGAAGTCCGAGGTTCGCTAGATGTCGCCCGCAAGGCCGCCGCTGAAGCGCATCGTGCTCTTTCGCAAAAAAGCTCCCGCCTCGACGTTCTTCGGCAGCTTGTTGAAAGCGGTGAGGGGCTCGCGAAGGGAACGCAAGCCGTCCTCAAGGGACTGAATGATCCCGATCTCATTAAGCCGGGAATCAAGGGGGTCCTCGGAACCGAACTGAAGGCTCCCGATGAGCATGCCGTCGCTATTGAAGCGGCCTTATCCCAGTATCTGCAGGCCATCATCGTTCGTGACGAAGAGTTGGCGGACTCCATCATCGAGCGTCTTTTGGACGGAAAGAAGGGGAGCGCGTCCATTCTTCCGGAGAGTTTTCTGCCCGAATCCCAAGGCTCTCAAATCGAAGCCCTCCCGGAGGGTGCCTCCGCCTGGGCTCTCGATGTCGTTACCGTCGACACCAAGCTGGTGGGCCTCATGGAAAAGCTCCTGGCGCGTGTCTTGATCGTTCCTGACCGCGCGACAGCTCTCAAGCTCCGCAAGGACTATCCGGACCTGACCTTCGTGACCCGCATTGGTGAAATCCTGACACCCGAAGGAATCCTTCGTGGTGGTTCCAGCGTGGGAAAAGATAACTCGGTTCTCAAACGCCGGAATGAAATCGAGGCTCTCGCCGTCGAAGTCGACGAACTGACAAGCGCTGAAGCAAAAGCTCAGCAAACGATTCTGGATGCGGAAAGTCGTACCAAGGAGCTACGCGAAGAGTTAGAGCAAGCCAAGGATCGCCTTCAGCGTCATCGCGTAGAGGAATCCACTTTGAACGGTCAGCTGAAGTTGGCGAACCGCGAAGCCGACAGTATTCAGTCCAAGGCTGGGAACAACAAGTGGGAGCGCGAAGAACTCAGCAAGCGCGAAGAAACCGCGACCGATGGACGTTCGACTCTCGAATCCGAACTGAGTGGAGCCCGGGAACGACTTGCGGCCCTCGAAGATGACTCGCGGGAACTGCAAAGCCGACTCGATGAAATCTTAAAGCGGGAGAAGGAGGCGCAGGAGCAACTCAACGAAGCCCGCACTGCTCTCGCGGTCGAACGCCAGGCGCGTGACTCCGCCGCCAAGGAGCAGGATCCCATGAGCCGTCGCATTCGCGAACTGGCCGAGCTGAACGCTCGCCGTAAGGATGAAATCTCGACCGGAAGCAAACGCATTCAACAGGGTGACACTGAGAACGAAGGACTTCGGATTCAGATCGAAGAGCACACCCTTGCGGTCGAAAAGCTGACCACCGCGCTCAGTCATGCCGATGAACAGCGGCGCATTCTGGCGCGGGGGATTGAGGAAGCCGAAGCGGCCTTTTCCGCTGCTCGGAGTCGTCAAAGCGCCGTGCTGAATCAGATCAATAGGGAAGAAGTGACCGTGATCAAGTTGGACCTCAGACTTGAGAACCTAACAGATACCGTCATGGAGCGTCACCAGGTCGACCTGAGTCTTTTCCGGACTGATACCCATGCCCTCATTTCCTGCATTAACGAACGGAAAGAATCCGAACGACGCGGCGGGCGTGGCAAGCTCGACCTGAATGGTGAGGAGTGCGAGGACGAAGAAGTCGAGGCTTCCGCGGGCAAGGATGATGATGAGGTCGTGATGGAACTGCTCGAAGGAGATGGCCCCGACTGGGAATTCGTGGAAACGATCGTCGCGGATCTGAAGCGCCGTCTCGACTCGATGGGCCCGGTGAACCTTGATGCCATTGAAGAGTTCGACGAACTTGAAGACCGCTTCAATTTCACCAAGAACCAGCACGATGATCTCGTGAATTCAAAGGGCAAGCTTCTTGAAATCATCGATCGGATCAACACCGAGTCCGAGCGGCTTTTTGTGGAAACCTTTGCCCAAGTGAGCAAGAACTTCCGGATGATGTTCAAGCGCCTCTTCGGAGAGAAGGCGCAGGCTGATTTGATTCTTCAGGATGAATCAGATCCGCTGGAGTGCGGCATCGATGTCATTGCTAAGCCTCCTGGTAAAAAGCTGCAATCTATCACCCTGATGTCCGGTGGTGAACGGTCCATGACCGCAGTCGCCTTGCTCTTCTCCATCTACATGGTGAAGCCCAGCCCCTTCTGTGTCCTCGACGAGCTCGATGCTCCCCTCGACGAAGCGAACATCGGTCGCTTCCTTAAGGTGCTCGATACCTTCATTGACCAGAGCCAGTTCATCATCGTGACCCACTCCAAGCGCACGATGGCGCGTGCCGACGTGATTTACGGTGTCACCATGGAAGAATTCGGAGTCTCCAAGCCGATCAGTCTGCGTCTCACTACCGAAACGGACAAGAGTAGCGAACCCAAAACCGCAGCTCAGAAGGCCGCCCTCAAGTTGGACGCGTAGGTCGAAACCGAATCACTTTCGTGAAGGGGAGCGTTTTCCAAACGCGTGGGCAATGTCGCGAGCCCCTCCTAAATTGTGACCCCCGGCCCACTCCACCCGATGAGGGATGGCAGTGACCACCCACCCACTTTTTCGTGCGACGCGGGGATTTCCCGTCGCCCACTGTCAATCGCTTGGGGCGCAGCCCCTTACGCGATGCCCATCGTGGCCACCGCCACGCACTTGGTGCCAATGCCGACTCTCTGCCAGACCTAGCCCATCTTTAACATGCCAAACTTGGATCCCTTTATTTTCAACGGTTTCCGGGCGTTAAAAACTCCTTCGGGCACTACATTCTCTTCATTCTCTTAAATTCTTACTCGCTGGAGGCCGCCGGGGTCGG
>Ga0209702_10001690_pt1 | contig 41138 bp, 35 predicted proteins | sample FRY01_FD_187210 | JGI IMG/M metagenome (GOLD analysis project Ga0209702, IMG submission 187210) | Freshwater microbial communities from Lake Fryxell liftoff mats and glacier meltwater in Antarctica - FRY-01 (SPAdes) (version 2) | ecosystem: Environmental > Aquatic > Freshwater > Ice > Glacier...
AACCGCAACCCGCAAGCCCAGATAATCGCGCACCCACGGCGCCACCAGCACCCGCATCAAAATCCGGCTGCCAACCCGGGAAATCCTGATCTCGGGCTCATCCAACAAGCGTCATGAATAAGACGGGCTAGCGCGCAATTCGTGTCGCTGTCAGGCACGAACACCTACACAGGCGGCACGACGATCGAAGGTGTATGGGTTGGCATTAACAACGACGCTCATCTTGGCGATTCAGCCGGCACGCTGGCGATCACTAATGGTCGTTTGGGCAATCAAAGCGACGTCACGATGAACCGCGCGACGACCTTGACCGGCTTTGCAGAGTTCTTCGTCAACATTGGCACGCTCACCACAAATGGCGTGATCGATGGCAATGGTGAGCTGCGCAAGCAGGGCAGCGGCACAATTGTTCTCGGCAATGCTGCGAACACCTTTGCCGGCGATCTGGTGATTGAGCGCGGCACGGTATCGGTCGGCTCTGAAGGCGCCATGGGCGCGGGCAACATTCGCTTTGACGTTCTCGGCGGCACGCTGGAATTGACCGGTCCCGTAGACACAGCAAAGACCGTGGCGCTCAACGCAAACGGCACCATCGCTACTGAAGTGGGCGATTCAACCTTCTCAGGCGAGATTTCCGGCACCGGTTCGCTCGCCAAAGTTGGCTTGGAGCAGCTGACTTTGTCGGGCCCGAACACCTATGAAGGCGGCACGTTCCTCGGTGAAGGGGCGCTCCGTATTGCTGATGACAGCAGCATCGGCACCGGCACGCTAACCACCGAAGGCGGCACCACTTTGGTCGCCGGCATCGGCCTCAGCCAGACGATTGTTCTCGCCAATGAAGTCGTTCTAAATGCCGGCATCACGACCATCGATTTCGTCGGCACCAACGGCATCCTCAATGCTACCACCGGTGCGTACATCACCAACGGCACCAACCTTACGCTCGATGGCGGGGTTTCCGGCACGGGCGGCATCATCAGCCAGAACTTCGGCATCCTCAACCTCAACGGCGCCAACAGCTACGAAGGCGGCACCGAGTTGACCGGCGTGGCTGCGCTTGTCGGTGCAGATGGCGCGCTGGGCACCGGCCTTGTGACGCTAAACGACTTTGCCAGCGTGCAAAGCACAGCGGTTGCTGGCGTCACCTTGGCCAATGAGTTCCAGATTAATGCCACCCCTGGCTTCGGCGCAGCTCTTGGTGGCAACGCCGACTTGACGTTGACCGGCGACGTAAATGGCGGCGGCGTGCTGGATAAGGCCGGCACCGGAACGCTGACCGTCACTAGCGCTACCAGCGGCTTCGACGGCGCTTTGAACGTCAATGACGGCAGATTCATCGTCGCCGATGGCGCGGTCTTCGGCGGCGCGGCGTTGGAGACTGTAGTCCGCAACGGCGCAACCTTGGGCGGTTCCGGCACAATCACCGGCAATGTAAACATGGCCAATGCCTCCATCCTTGCCCCCGGCGAATCGCCTGGCACGCTTACGATTGCGGGCAACCTGACCCTGTCTTCCGCCACAAACGTGAATTATGAGCTGGGCCAAGCCTACACCCCTGGCGGCGCGCTGAACGATCTGACCATCGTCACCGGCAACCTCACCCTCGATGGTCTGTTGACCGTAAGCGAAAGCGTTGGCGGTGCCTTCACATTGGGCGTCTACAATCTGTTCCAATATGGCACGCTCACAGATAACGGCCTGACCATCCAGACGCTTCCGGGCGCCTTCACGGGCTTTGTGCAGAACAACGCCGCCGCCAGCCAGATCAACCTGATTGTGGCAGCACCCGGTACCTTCATCCAATATTGGGACGGCGCTGATGAAATCGGCAATGGCACAATCGACGGTGGCAATGGCAGCTGGACAACCTCCAGCACCAACTGGACCGGCAGCCCCATCGATCCGCTGGCCTTCCCTAATCCGGGCGGCCCGCCAAGCGACCTCAACACCAACTGGCAGCCAAACAGCGTGGGCGTGTTCCAAGGCACGGCTGGCGCGGTGTCGGTGGACAATGACTTCGCCTTCCAGGGCCTGCAATTCCTCACCGATGGCTATGAACTGACCGCTGGTGGCGGCAGCCTGACTATCGGCAGCCCACAGAGCTTCATCTACACTGAAGCCGGTGTGTCGACAGTAGTCAGCGCGCTGGTCACAGGTGCTGGCCAGCTTCTAAAGCAGGGCGCTGGCAAGTTGGTCCTAAACGAGGCCAATGATTACGCGGGCGGTACGCTGCTGCAAATGGGCACCATCGGGGTCACCGATAATCTCTCATTGGGCACCGGCACGCTGACAATGCTGGATAATACCACGCTGCAGGCGTTTGCGACGCCGATCACTTTGGCCAACACGATCGTCACTAATGGTGCCGGTACGGTTGATTCTGACCTCGGCGATTTAACGCTTACCGGTGTAATCTCGGGCGCGGGTTCGATCATCAAGACCGGCGAAGGCACGCTCGTGTTGCAAGGCAACAATAGCTACGCCGGCGGCACGGATCTGACCGATGGCACCATCGAAGTCGGCACATCTACAGCCATTGGTACTGGCACGCTGACCGTTTCCGACAGTGGCACCACCCTGCGAGCAGGCGCTGACAATCTGGTCCTGGAAAACGCAGTCCAGCTGGACCAGCTGCTCGACGTTGACACTCAGCCCTTCACCTTCACGCTCAACGGCGACATCGCCGGCGGTGGCGCGATCCGTAAGGGCAGTCTTGGCAATTTGATCCTCAATGGTGACAATAGCTATAATGGTTTGGGCATTGACCAAGGCACGGTAACCCTCGGCACCAACACAGCTGCAGGTATCGGCAACATCCAAATGTTCGGCACCGCGGAAATCGCCGACGTGACACTGGCCGCTGGTGTGGATGGCTTGACCATTGCTAATCCCATCGGCATCACGGGTTTGTTTAACTACATCGATACCAACGGCTTCACCTTCTCGCTGGATGGCGTGATCTCGGATCTGTTCGGTAACCCCGGCAAGCTCATCAAGGAAGACGCCGGCACACTGGTTCTGAACGGCGCCAACACCTACACACTCGGCACAGACCTGCTGGAAGGCACGATCGTCACCGGTACCAACAGCGCACTGGGCACTGGTGTTCTCACTATGTCCGACCTGACGACGCTTAGCGCTGGCGAAGGCACCACGGTGAACAATGACATCGTGACGCTCGCCACCGGCCTGATCGCTTCCAACGGCACCACCTATACCCTGAATGGCAACATCTCAGGCGCAGGCTCGATCAGTCACGTGACCATGGGCAATCTGGTGCTGAACGGTGATAACAGCTTCACCAATCTCGGCATCAACGCCGGCACGGTAACGCTGGGCACCAACACTGCCGCCGGCATCGGCGGCATCGCAATTGCTGACAACGCGACCTTGGCAGCTGGCGTCGACGATCTGGAAATCGCCAACGATATCCAGACGCTGGGCAACGGCATCGTCGTCACCGATGGCTTCACCTTCACGCTAAATGGTCAAATCGGCGGCACCGATATCACCATCGCCAATGATGTGGAGACGCTGGCCAATGGCCTCATCGCCACCAACGGCAACACCTTCACTATCAACGGTGACATCTCGGGTGACGGTTCGATCAGCAGCGTGTCCGTAGGTGGCAATCTGGTGTTGAACGGTGACAACAGCTTCACCAACCTCGGCATCAACAACGGCACGGTAACGCTAGGCACCGACACCGCCGCAGGCATCGGCAGCATCGCCATCGCCGATGGCACCACGCTGGCCGCAAACACCGACATTGCCATCGCTAATGACGTGGAGACATTGGGCAACGGCCTGATCGCCACAAACGGCAACGAGTTCACCATCAACGGTGACATCTCGGGTGACGGTTCCATCAGCAGCGTGTCTGTGGGCGGCAATCTGATCCTGAACGGTGACAATAGCTTCACCAACCTCGGCATCAACAATGGCATCGTAACGCTGGGCACCGACACGGCAGCCGGCATCGGCAGCATCGCCATCGCAGATGGCACTACGCTTGCAGCCGGCACCGATATCACCATCGCCAATGATGTGGAGACGCTGGCCAATGGCCTCATCGCCACCAACGGCAACACCTTCACTATCAACGGTGACATCTCGGGTGACGGTTCGATCAGCAGTGTGTCCGTAGGTGGCAATCTGGTGTTGAACGGTGACAACAGCTTCACCAACCTCGGCATCAACAATGGCACGGTAACGCTAGGCACCGATACGGCAGCCGGCATCGGCAGCATCGCCATCGCCGATGGCACCACGCTGGCCGCAAACACCAACATCGCCATCGCCAACGACGTAGAAACGCTCGGTGGCGGCCTGATCGCTACTAACGGCAACGAGTTCACCATCAACGGTGACATCTCTGGTGCAGGTTCCATCAGCAGCGTGTCTGTGGGCGGCAATCTGGTGCTGAATGGTGACAATAGCTTCACCAACCTCGGCATCAACAATGGCACCGTAACGCTGGGCACCGACACGGCCGCCGGCATCGGTGACATCGCGATTGCCAGCAACACCACGCTGGCCGCGAACACCAATGTGACCATCGCCAACGGCGTGCAGACGCTGGGCAATGGCCTGATCACCACCACCGGCAACGGTCTGGTCAGCACCAACGGCGGTATCTTCACACTGAATGGTAACATCAGTGGCCCCGGCTCGATCAGCAATGTCGGCCTTGGTAATCTGATCCTGAACGGTAACAACAGCTACACCAACCTCGGCATCAACAACGGCATCGTCACGCTCGGCACCAACACTGCTGGCGGCATTGGTGACATCGCCATCAACAGCGGTGCCACGCTGGCAGCCGGCGTCTCTGGCTTGGTGCTTGCCAACCAGGTCGTCACCACCGGTACGGGTTCGGTTAACTCAGGCGCAGGTGTGCTAACCCTGAGCGGCCCGATCATCGGCGCTGGCGGGTTGACCAAGATAGGCACCGGCCAGTTGGCAATCACCGGTACGGCAAACACCTACACCGGCGCCACCACGGTCGCTGCAGGTGATCTCCGGGTCATGGGCTCAATCGCCAGCTCGGCGGTCACGGTTCAGTCAGGTGCGCGCATCTCCGGCACCGGCACAGTTGGCGGTCTCGTTGTCCAATCGGGCGGCACGGCAGCGCCGGGCACGTCGGTGGGCACGCTCAATGTCGCGGGTCCCGTCACCTTCTTGGCTGGTTCCACCTACGCGGCAGAAGTGAACCCGCTGGCAGCAGATCGGATCACCGCAACCGGCCCAGCCTCGCTTAACGGCACGCTGGCAGTCGCGGCCCAAGGCGGACCGTTCACCACCTTCAACACCAGCTACACCCTGCTCTCGGGCAGCTCTGTAACCGGCACGTTCAGCACGGTCACCGGGCTCTCCGCCTTCGGCGTAGCGTTCAACCCGATGGTGTCTTATGGTGCAAACACCGTCACCCTGCGTCTGGCCCCAGCCTCGCTGGTCGGTCTGGCAGGCGCTGGCACCGGGCCTAACGGGCTGCAAGTGGCGGCTGCCTTTGATCGGGCAGTGGCTGGCGGCTACAACCCACAGGCCTACTTCAACCTGTATACGCAAGGCGCCAACATTGGCACGGCGCTCAGCCAGCTCTCTGGTGAAGTGCATGCAGCCGAACGCCGGGTGGCCATGGAAGACACGCGTGTCATTCGCGAAACCGCCTTCGATCGTCTGAATGCCGGCCTCGCCACATCAGGCGTCAACACCCAGACGGCCTCCAGCAACCAGAATGGCGCCGAAACCACCATGTGGTTGCGCGGTGTCGGCTCCTGGGGCACGGCCAAGGCCGATGGCGTCGGCAGCCGGTTCACCACCGAGCAGATCGGCGTCCTCACCGGTCTTGATTATGCCAAGGATGGCTTCAAGATCGGGGCTGCGTTCACTTTCACGCAGAATGACATCGAAATGGCGTCCTTGGGCAATGCCCGGGTCCGCAGCACGGGCGGCGCGGTCTATGCCGGTTATCGCTCGGCAGGCGGCTTCTCCATCGGAGCCGGCGGCTCGATAGCGGGCACCCGCGCCACAAGTAACCGTGCCATCACGGCGCCGGGTCTGGCGCAGACGCTGCGCGGCGAGGGCAATGGCACCACCTATCAGCTGTTTGGTGAACTGGCCTATGACATCGTCGCTGGTGAAAAAGCACAGGTAACGCCGTTTGCGCGCTATGCTTATGTCAATCACCGCGCCAATGCCTTTGGTGAAACGGGCGGCTTTGCCACGGTGAGCGGCGCTCGTCAGAGCACAGACATATCGGTGATCACCGCTGGTCTGCGCGCTGGGTTCGAGCTAGGTGGTTCTGCCACGCTGGTCGGCTCGGCAGCCTATCAGAACATCACCGGAGACCGTGCCGGCAATGCCGCGCTGGTGCTCTCTGGCCCCAACCAGTTGATGAACATCCGCGCCGTAGAGCTGGACAAGGACAGTGCAGCGGTTGAAGCCAAGGTTAACTTCCGGGTCGGCGGTAGCGCCGTCCTTGGGGTAGGCTACTCCGGCGTCATCGGTTCCAAAAACTCGGATCATGGCGCCCGCGCCACGCTCTCCGTCGGGTTCTGAGCCAAACCCAAACCTAAAAACCCCGGGGCAGCTCCAAGCCGCTCCGGGGTTTTTTATGCCCAGAAGCCAAAGCAGCTTCCAGCATATATTGACCAGACCAGTAACGCCGCTTAGCCCGGCATATCCATGACAACCCAGCCCTTTACATCAGCCCCTGCACCTCAAGACGGGATGACGCTTGGCCTCTGGGTGAAGTTCGCCATCATATCGCTGATTTGGGGCACGACCTGGATCGTCATCAAAAACCAGCTCGGCGACGTGCCGGCCTCTTGGTCGGTGACCTGGCGCTTCATGCTGGCCGGTGCCGTCATGTTTGGTCTGTGTCTGTTCATGGGCAAAAGGCTGCGGCTAGGGCCGGGAGGGCATGGTTTTGCCATGCTAATGGGGCTCACCCAGTTCGTTCTCAATTTTAACTTCGTCTATAGTGCCGAAGAGCATGTCACCTCAGGGTTGGTCGCGCTCACATTCGCGCTGCTTGTTGTGCCCAACGCCCTGCTTTCACGTATTTTTCTGGGTGTTACCGTCAGCCGCCAGTTTCTGCTCGGCAGCACGCTAGGGATCATCGGCGTCGGCGCCATGTTCGCGCGCGATATCATGCAATCCGGTGGCAGCGGCGGGCAGGACGTCTGGCTAGGGCTGGGATTGGCGGTGGGCGGTCTGTTCTCTGTAAGCGCGGCCAATGTGCTCACCGCCTCAAAGCGTGGCCGGGCGCAGCCGCTGGAAGCCGGCATCGCTTGGTCTATGTTCTATGGCACGATAATGAACGCCGGGCTGGCCTTTGCTATGGACGGCCCGCCGGTGATCTCGCTTCAGCCCGGCTATCTCGCAGGGCTTGCCTATCTCGCCATTCTCGGCTCGGCGCTGGCGTTTATCTTCTATTATCAGCTCATTCGCGCCATCGGGGCCGGCCGCGCCGCCTATACGGCGGTGATAGTGCCCTTGCTCGCGATCATGGTCTCCACGGTTTTTGAAGGCTATATCTGGTCGCCGTTAGCAGCTGCTGGCGCCCTGCTCGCATTGCTCGGGTTGGTTATCGCTCTGAAGGGCCGCTGAGCCTTTAACCACATTTTGTAAGCGGCCTTTATGGCCCGTGATCCAATTTATTGCATCAACAAGCCAAGGTTTGACCTTAATCAACGTAAAGTCTTACACTTTGTGCTAGTGTCAGCTCAATAAGGGAGAGGGACTATGAAAACGATTTTGCTGCATGTTGAAAATGATGAGGGCCTTGAAGCGCGCCTCCAGGCCGCTTTCGATCTGGCCCGGGCCTTTGATGCGCACCTGCATTGCCTGCAAGTAACGCCCTATGCCGCTTACGCGCTGGGCGATGGCGGCATGAGCGGCTTTCCCGTAACAAGCATCATAGAAGCCATTGAAAAACAACGCCGTATTGATAGAGATTTCGTGGAAGCCCGGCTAAAATCAGAAGGCGTGAGCTGGGATTGGGCCGCGCGCGATGGCGATTCCGTGGTGCTGCTTGCTGAGGCTTCAAGGTTGGCGGATGTGGTGGTGATGAGTGCGGGGCCATTTGAGCGGACGTCGAAGTTGCAAGTTTCTTTAACTGGTGATGTGACTATCCAATCTGCGGCGCCCGTGCTGGCGGTGTCTCCTTCGCTGCGCCAGCTTAATCTGGCTGCACCCGCCGTGGTGGCTTGGGATGGCTCGCGGGAAGCCGCCACAGCGCTGCGTCAGAGCCTGCCGATGCTGCAGCGGGCCCCGCAGGTGCATATTCTCACCGTTGAAGAAAAGCCCAGTGATTTCAGGGCGTCAGATGCAGCGCGCTATCTTTCTCGCCATGGGGTAGAGGCCGAAGTTATTGAGCGCAGCAAGGGCGGAAGCGGCATTGAGGATATCATTCGCGAAGAGGTCATGCGGCTGGGCGCGGGCTATCTTGTGCAGGGTGCTTATGGGCATTCAAGGCTTCGTGAAACCCTGTTTGGCGGGGTAACTCTGGGGCTGTTATCGGATGCTCCTGTGCCGCTTTTGCTGGCTCATTGAGGGTTTTTTGGGGTTTTCAGGGATTGTTCCGGGGCAGGTCAGGGGCAATTGTGTCACTTTTCGGGGCCGAGTCGGGGCCGAGTCGGGGCCGAGTCGGGGCCGAGTCGGGGTAGAGTCGGGTAGGTTTCGGGGTCGTCTTTGCCCCTATTTTGGGAGGTGAAGAGTTCAGATGATGATATCTCGTCGTACCGCGCTGGGGGTGTTGGGGGCCGCTTCGGCAAGCTTGGCGCACGCCGCCCCGGCGCTGGATTGGCAGGCGCCAGATACGCAGATGCGGATGCTGTTGCAGATGCGCGGGGCGCTGGATGAGCGGCTGGTGATCAGCTTTTTGGAAGGGCCCTATTACGGCGTTGTCGATAGCTTGCTCACGCCGCTTTATGGCCTGTCTGCGGGGCTGTTTCGCCAGTATTTTGCGCGGGAAGATGGCGGGGCGGATTATCTGAATTTCGAGCTGGTTTATGTGACTGACCTTGAAACCGGCGAGCTGCTGAAAACCTTCAAAAATCCATGGACAGGCCGCACAGCCGCGCCGCCGCAAACCCGGCTAGGGCCTTCGCGGCTGACCATTACGCCAGATCGTGAGATAATCATCCAAGGCATGCCGCCCGGCGTTAAGGGCTATCATCGCTGCCGGCCGGCCAGAGTGGTGGGCGATGATGTGTGGATTACTGAAGAATCCTCGGCCTTTATCCCGGCGCCGGCCAATTTTGCCTTCAACGAAGTGCTGACCTACCGCGCCAGCGCCAAAGATCTGGCTGACCCTGCCGCCCCGCATGTGCCGACAGACATTCATTTCACGCCGGTGATCGGCTGGCGGCCCTGGCATGGCATGGCCGGGCATCAAGCTGAAAAACGCAGCCATATCATGGGCGATTGTGCCGGCCGGGTGGTGACCTCTGTCAATGATTTACCCGCGCCTTATCTGCGCTGGACAGAAGAGTTCCACCCTGATGTGCTGCGTGATCCGCTGGCTATATTGAACGCGCGCAAAGGCTAGAGCGCTTTACTCTGCCGCCACCGCCAGTTTCAAAGATTGGGCAATCCGCCATAGCTTTTCCGGGCTGGCGGGCATTTCCAGCTGGGTGCCGTCCAGCGCATCGATGATGGCGTTCATGATGGACGGCATGCCGCCGATGGTGCCAGCTTCGCCGCAGCCTTTTACGCCCAGCGGGTTGGTGGGGCTCGGCGTGCCGAGGGTATCGAAAAGGATGGCGGGCGGCATATCATCGGCGCGGGGGATGCCGTAATCCATGAAGCTGCCGGTGACGAGCTGGCCATCATCGGAATAGACGATGTTTTCCAGCAGCACCTGCCCCATGCCCTGCGCCACGCCGCCGTGAATTTGGCCTTCCACCAGCATCGGGTTGACGAGATTGCCGAGGTCATCAACCAGGCTGTAGCGGGTGACGGCGACAACGCCGGTTTCCGGGTCCAGCTCAACTTCGGCGATATGACAGCCGTTGGGGAAGGTGGGGGCGGGCCCCCCAGTGTCATAGCGCGCCCGGCCATCCAGCTTGCCGGGGTGGCGGCTGGCGAGTTCCGCCATGCTCAGGCTCAAATTGCTGCCGCGGGCTTTCCAGACGCCGTCCGCAAAATCCACATCAGCGCCGAGATCAGCCTTGGCCAGTTCAGCGCCGCGCGCGATCACCTGATCAGCGGCGAGCTGGCAGGCGCTGCCGCCAAAGGCGAGGCTGCGTGAGCCGCCCGTGCCCCAGCCTTGATCAAGCCGCTGGGTATCGCCCTGCACGATGCGGATTTGCTCCATCGGCACGCCTAGTCGTTCCGCTGTGACTTGTGCGTAAGCCGTCTCATGGCCCTGGCCGTTCGATTGGGTACCAACCGCGACTTCCACCAGACCATCAGTGGCCACCCGCACATCGGCGAATTCTTCCGTGCCGCCGCCGCCGGCGATTTCCACATAATAGGCCATGCCCCGGCCCAGCCTTTTGCCGCGCGCCTGTGCTTCAGCTTTGCGGGCAGGGAAGCTGTCCCATTCAGCCTGCACTTTGGCGGCATCAAGCACGGCGGGAAAATCGCCGATGTCAAAGGTCAGGCCGAGGCCGTTTTCGTGCGGAAGCTCCGCTGAAGTCAGCAGGTTTTCGCGGCGGATTTCGTCCACGCTCTTGCCCAGCTCATGCGCGGCGGCATCCATCAGCCGCTCCATAATATAGGTCGATTCGGGCCGGCCGGCGCCGCGATAGGCATCCACGGGCGCGGTGTTGGTGATGACGCCATGCACGAGATTATGGATGGACGGGATGCGATATACGCCGCCGATAATGCTGCCGCCGGCAACTGTCTGAATGGCCGGGCCAAATTGCGATTGATAGGCGCCAAGGTCGGACCATGTCTCGACCGCAAGCGCGGTGATACGGCCCTGAGCATCAAAGCCCAGCGCGGCGTCCGAGACCATGGCGCGGCCATGGGTATCGGTTTGGAACGCATCGCCGCGTTCACCGGTCCATTTTACCGGGCGGCCCAGCGCGCGGGCGGCATGCAGCACCAGCCCATATTCGGAATAGACAAAGCTCTTCATGCCAAAGCCGCCGCCGACATCATGGGTGACAACGCGAAGCTGCTCTTGCGGGATTTTCATCACCTTATCGGCCAAAATAGAGCGCAGGCTGACCACGCCCTGGCTGCCGGCGGTGAGGGTGAAGCCGTGCGCGGGATCATATTCTCCCAGCGCGGCGCGCACTTCCATCGAGGTGGGCGCAATCCGATTCTGCACGATCCGCAGCTTTGTCACATGGGCGGAAGCAGCCAGCGCGGCCTTGGCGGCATCACCGTCACCTACCTGCCACTCAAAGAACAAATTGGTGCCTGCCTCTGGCCAGACCAGCTCGGCACCTTCTGCGACGGCGGCGTCTATGCTGGCGACGGCGGGCAGATCATCAAAATCCACCTCAACGGCGTCTACGCCGGCGCGCGCCGCTTCGCGCGTTTCGGCGACCACAAACGCCACTTGATCGCCGACAAAGCGCACCCGGTCCTTGGCCAGCATCGGGCGCGGGGTCAGCCGGTCTTTGCCGCCCATCGGCATCATGCACGGCACCGGGCCATAGTCCGCAATGTCCTTATAGGTATAGACTGCGATCACGCCGGGCAGCGCCAAGGCCGCCATCGTGTCGATGCTTTTGATTTTGGCATGGCCATAGGGCGAGCGCAGCACCGCGCCGTAAAGCTGGCCGGGGCGGCTGATATCATCGGTATATTGGCCTTGGCCTTTCAAAAGACGCGCATCTTCCACCCGCTTGGGAGACTGGCCGGCACCGAATTTCATGTGTTTGTCTCCGTGGTATTCGCTTCAAAACAGGCGAGATGGCCCGATATGAAATCAGGATAGCGCAGTTTTACGCCAAGTTCGCGCTTCATCTTGCCATTCGCCACCCTGCGACACTCTGCGTAAAACGCCCGGCCCATTTCTGAGACTTTCGCGGTTTCCAAGCGCTCCAACGGGGCGACCGGCCGGCCGAGCAGCCGCTGGCACAAGGCGGTGACCAGATGGCGCGGGGCCGGCTGATCATCGGCGACATTATACACGCCGGGGGGGCCGCGCGTGAGGCTGGCCATCAGGGCCTGGGTGATATCATCCACATGCACCCGGCAGAAGACATGGCCGGGCAGATCTATGCGCGGGATGGGCGCGCGCAGCAGCCGGTCCAGCGTGGAGCGGCCGGGGCCGTAAATCCCCGGCAGCCGGAACACGCGCGCCTGTGGGTGCAGCGCCGCCCACGCGGCATCGGCGGCCAAGCGCCCTTCGCGCCGGCCGATGAGCGGCGCGGTTTCATCCACCCAAGCGCCTTGCGTATCTCCGTAAACCCCGGCGGAGGAGAGATAGCCCACCCATGTGGCCGGGCTGGCGGCGAGGGCTTTGGCATGGCGGAGCAGGACGGGGTCTTCGCCCTGATCATCAACCGGGCGGATGGCGGACAAGATATGCGTGGCGCTGGCGAGGGCGGCGGGCAGGGCGGGATCATCCAGCGTCATCACGCCGGGGGCGGCCTCACGGCGCACGGCGCTGATTTTGGCGTGAGGAAAGGCGGCGGCAAAGGCGCGGGCGAAATAGCCGGAGGTGTAGCCAAGGCCCAGAACGAGAAGGTGCATAAAAAACTATAAGATTTGTTTGAGGGGGCACGCAACATTTGTTGGCCGTTGCCGTTATCAGGATCAGGACAGCGCAGCTCCCCCCTCCCTGCCTGTCCTCGTAACCCGGCCCGGCGATGGACTTCCCCCCCCTCCATCGCCGGGCCTTTGTTTTTGGGCCTTTGTTTTGGGGCCTTTGTTTTGGGGCCTTTGTTTTGGGGCCTTTGGTTTTTTGAGTTATCTGCAATTCTGCTTCGACATGGCGCGCAGGATTGGGCAGGATGGGCGGCATGATGAGCATGGATGCCCAAGACAGCGTGCAGACGCTGAATATCGTTCGGTTAGCCGATTATCAGCCGCCTGATTGGCTGGTGCCCGAGGTGTCTTTGGCGTTTTCGCTGGACGGGGCCGCCACCATCGTGCGGGCGCGGCTTACGGTGAAGCGTAATGGCGCGCATGACCGGCCTTTGGTGCTGGATGGCAGCCGGCTGGAGACGCGGCTGGTCGCCATAAATGGCGAGCCGCTGACGGTGAAGCCGGAGGGCGACACGCTCTCGCTGATAATTGCCGGCGATGAGGCGACCGTGGAAACCGAAGTGCTGATCCGGCCCTCTGCCAACACGCGGCTGATGGGGCTTTATGCCTCTGAAGACCGGTTGGTGACGCAATGCGAGGCCGAGGGCTTCCGCGCGATTACATGGTTTCCGGATCGGCCTGATGTGCTGTCCACCTATCAGGTGCGGCTGGTGGCGGACAAAGCCCGTTATCCGGTGCTGCTATCCAATGGCGACCGGGGCGAGGCGGAAGACCTGCCCGACGGCCGCCATGCGCTGACCTGGACCGACCCGTGGCCCAAGCCTTGCTATTTGTTTGCGCTGGTGGCGGGCGATCTGGCGGCGCGGCGGGATGAGTTCACCACCGCGTCGGGCCGCAAGGTTGCGCTGGCGATCTGGACAGCGGCGGCGGACGTGCCGCGCTCGGCGCATGCGATGGCGGCGCTGAAGGCGAGCATGGCCTGGGATGAGCGGGTTTATGGGCGGGAATATGATCTGGACGAGTTCAACATTGTGGCGGTGGCGGATTTCAATGCTGGCGCCATGGAGAACAAGGGCCTGAACATTTTCAATTCCAAATATGTGCTGGCCGATGCTGAGACCGCGACGGACGCGGATTTTGACGCGGTGGCCGCGGTGGTGGCGCATGAGTATTTCCATAATTGGACCGGCAACCGGGTGACGTGCCGGGATTGGTTTCAGCTGAGCCTCAAAGAGGGGCTGACGGTGTTTCGCGATCAGCAATTCTCGGCCGATCAAGGCTCGGCGGCGGTGCGGCGGATTGATGATGTGCGCGGGCTGCGGGCGGTGCAGTTTCCGGAGGATGCCGGGCCGCTCGCGCATCCGATCCGGCCGGATCATTATGCCGAGATTGCTAATTTTTATACCGCGACGATCTATAACAAAGGCGCGGAAGTCATCCGCATGTTGAACAATCTTGTCGGGCCGGAGGGGTTCAGGCGCGGGGCGGACTTGTATTTTGCCCGGCATGATGGGGACGCGGTGACGTGCGAGGATTGGCTGTGCGCCATGGAGGCTGCCAATGGCCGTGATCTGACGCAGTTTCGCCGCTGGTATGAGCAGGCCGGGACGCCGCGCATAACTGTGCATGCGGCGCGGGCGGGCCGGCAGCTGGTGGTGGCGCTTGGCCAGAGCCTTGCGCCCACGCCGACCCAGCCAGTGAAGCCGCTGATGCATATGCCGTTTCGGCTGGCGCTGATTGGGCGCACCAGTGGGCGGCGGATTGGGCCGGAGCGGCTGGTGGAGCTGACGGCGGCGGAAACCCAGGTGGTTTTTGAGGATCTGGATGAGCCGGTGTTGCTCTCGCTCAATCGGGGGTTTTCGGCGCCGGTGATTGTGGAGGCCAAGGCCAGCCGGGACGAGCTGGCGTTTTTGGCCGGGGCCGATGATGATCCGTTTGCGCGCTGGGAGGCGATGCAGCGGCTGGCGCTTGATGTGCTGGCGACCGATGATGCGCCGGATGAGCTGGTGAGGGCGGTGTCGGCTACTTTGGCTTCGGGCGAGGCCGGGCTGCTTGATGCGGCGTTTGTGGCGGAGGCTGTGCTGCTGCCGAGCGAGGCTTTTATTGGTGATCAGGCGGCTGTGGTGGATGTGGAGGCTATTCACCGCCGCCGCGAGGCTGCGCGGCTGGCTATTGCCAAAGCCATGCCGTGGGAGGCGCTGTGGCGGCAACATTCCGGCAGCGGCACGGCGCTCACACCGGAGGCCAAGGGCGCGCGCCGGCTGGCCAATGTGGCGCTTAGCTATATGGTGACGGCGGATTCTGCCGAGGCGATTGCGGCGGCGGCGGCGCAATATCAGGGCGCTGTTACCATGACGGACAGGATGGGGGCGCTGACGGCGCTGATTAACACTGACAGTGAGGCGCGGGCGGCGTGTTTGGCGGATTTTCATGCGCGCTTTGCCAGCAACCATGATGTTATTGATAAATGGTTTACGGTGCAGGCGCTGTCGACGCGGGATGATACGCGGGCGCAGGTTGAGGCGTTGCTGCTGCATCCGGATTTCAACCTTTCCAACCCCAATAGGTTGCGGGCTTTGGTGGGGGCGTTTGCGGCCAATCAGCGGCATTTTCACAGCGCCGATGGCGGCGGCTATAAGCTGCTGACCGATCAGCTGTTGGCGGTGGACAGGATCAACCCGCAGTCTGCGGCGCGGTTGGCGGTGCCGCTGGGGCGCTGGCGGCGGTTTGAGGCGGCGCGCGGTGAGATGATGTGCGCGCAGTTACAGCGCATTGTGGCGGGGCCGGGGGTGAGCCGTGATGTGCTGGAGATGGCGAGCCGGGCGTTATCCTGACCGCGCCCCTGAACGCGCCCCTGACCGCTCCTCTGCCGCTGGTGCATGCGCCGGGCTATGCGGTGTGGCTGCCGGACGGGCATCCGGTGGCGATGGATAAATACCGGGCGCTGCCGGCGGCTATTGCGGCGCTGGGCCAGCCTGTGCAGCTGCTTGCGCCCGCGCCGGCCGCGCAGGACTGGCTGGAGGCGGTGCATACGCCGGATTATGTGGCGGCGGTTATGGCCGCCTCTGTGCCCGCAGCGCAGGAGCGACGGATTGGGTTTGCGGTGACGCCGGCGGTGGCGGCGCGGTCTTTGCTGGTGGTGGGCGGGACGTATCTGGCGGCCTGTCATGCGCTGGCGCACGGCTGGGCGGTGAATGGCGCCGGGGGGAGCCATCATGCCCGGGCGGACGGCGGCGCGGGCTATTGCGTGATCAATGATCTGGCGGTGGCGGCTGAAACCTTGGTGCGGCAGGGCAGGGCGCGGACGATTTTGATTGTGGATCTTGATGTGCATCAAGGCGACGGCACCGCGGTGATTTTTGCCGGGCGGGCTGATGTGCTGACCTTCTCGATGCACGCCGAGCGCAATTATCCGGCGCGCAAGGCCCGCTCATTCCGCGATGTGGGGCTGCCTGATGGCATGGAGGATGAGGCGTATCTGGAGCGGTTGCAGGCGGAATTGCCGCTGCTTGTTGAGGCGCACCGGCCTGATTTGCTGCTGTATCAAGCTGGCATTGATCCGCACAGGGAAGACCGGCTGGGCCGGCTGGCGCTGAGCGATGCGGGGCTTATCGCGCGGGACAGGATGGTAGCTGAGCTGGCGAGGGCGCGCGGTATCCCGCTGGCTGTGACGCTAGGCGGCGGCTATGGTGAGCCGCAGCTTCTGGCTCACCGCCATGCCTTGGGGCTGGTGGCGCAATGGAGCGTTATGCAGGGCTAAACGGGGGATATCCGCCGTCTGTATCGTAAGCGAAAGGTGAGCGTGCAACCGATACCTTCCTTGCAGACACCCGACCAACTGGCGGGCCTGATGCTGCGCGTGCAGGACGGCGACCGTGTGGCTTTTGCTGCCCTTGTTCGGGCGCTGGAAGGCCCCGGCTTGCGGCTGGCGGACCGGGCACTGGCAGACCGCGCTGCCGCCGAGGATGTGGTGCAGGTGGCGCTGTCGCGGCTTTGGACTATGGCGGAGCGCTTTGATGCATCTCGCGGGTCCGTGTCAGCATGGTTTCGGCGTATTGTGATGAACCTGTGCCTCGACAGGAAGCGCGCTGCCAGACCGATGCAGCCGCTGGAAACCGTGGCAGATATTGCCAGTGCGGCCCCCAGCCCGGAAGCGCAGGCTATCAATAATGATCTCAAAACCCGGCTGGAAGCGGCCATGCAGATGCTGGTGCCCCGGCAACGCGCCGCGCTGGCGATGTTCCATGGCGAGGGCCTGAGCATGGCCGAAATCGCCGAAGCGCTGGAGACCACGCCCAAGGCTATCGAGGGATTATTGGGCCGGGCGCGTATAGAATTGAAAGGGCTTCTGGCCCCGCACATGGATTTTGAAGGATGACTATTAAGGTGACACAAGAGCAGGCTTTGGCGCTGATCACGGCCTATGGCGCGGAGGCCGCGCGCTGGCCGGACGAGCAGCGCGCCGCCCTTCTGGCGCTGGTCGCGGCTGATCCGCTGGTGGCCGCCGCGCATGCTGAAGCCGCGCAGCTGGACAGGCTTTTGGGCGGCTGGGCCATGGATGTGCCGCCGCGCAGCTTTGACGCTGAGGCGCTGATTCCGGTGCCCGCAAAAGCCCGCGCGCCGTTCAAGGTTGTGCGGTGGCTGGGGGCCGGTGCTGCCGCTGCCAGCGTTGCTGTAGCGCTGCTGCTCGGCGTGCCGGGCGCTCAGACCATGGTGCCTGCTGAAGGCGTCCAGATCGCCCAAAATGATATTTCTAGTCAAGTTCTGCTGGGGTCGGCCAGCGGACAGAGTGAGCCTTTAGACGGCTTTTCTCTGGTGTTCACCCCGACCGCTGATGAGGAAGATTTGATATGAATACCAAGCTGTTACGTGCAGCCGGCTTTGGCCTGTTGATCGTTGCCAGCCCGGTGCTGGCCCAAACGCCGCCGCCCGCGTCTGATGGCCAGATGCAGGGCCGGATGCAGGGCCATATGCAGGGACGGGGTGAAGGCCGTATGGGCGCGCGTATGTTCCCCACCATGTCCGAAGCCGGCCGCGCCACCATGATGGATGCCATGCGCTCGAGCAACAGGCGTGACGAGCGCGTGCAAGTTCGCGCCGCGCGGGACCGGATGCTGACCATCGTTGAAGCTGACAGACTGGACACGGCCGCGCTCAAGAAAGCGATGGATGATGAACGCAGCATCGCGGCTGAAAGCCAGCAGCGCCGCCAGACCGCAATGCTGGCCGCTCTCACCAAGCTCTCGGTTGCTGACCGTAAGGCCTTTGTGGTGGATGCCCGGTCCCTGCGTGAAAAAATGCAGGAACGGATGAGTGATCGCCGTGAGCGTATGCGTGATCGTCGCCGGGGCGGCGGCGAAAGCTAAGACTCAGGCCCGGCTGCGACCAGTGCTGCGCCACCCGGTTTGCTGATAAATATCGTCAGCAACCAGCGTGGCCAGCCGGGCCGCCACCGGGCCTGGCTGGCCGCTGCCAATCGCCCGGCCATCAATTCGCACAATCGGCAGCAACGGCGCGGTGGTGCTGGTGAGCAGGGCCTCATCCGCCGCATAAGCCTGTTCAAGGCTGAACGCTTTCTCCTCTACCTCAAGCCCCGCCGCCCGCGCCAGCCGTAGCAGCGCGGCGCGCGCAATGCCGGGCAGAATATGTGCGGACAGCGGAGGCGTGAGCAGCCGGCCGCCTTGCACAATCCAGCCATTGGTGCTGCTGCCTTCGCGCACGGTCCCGTCTTCGGCCACAAACCACGCCTCAAAAGCCCCCGCCACGCGCGCATCCTGCTTGGCCAGCACATTGGCGAGCAGCCCGGTGGTTTTTATATCCACCCGCCCCCAGCGCTGATCGGGCACGCTCAGCACGCTGATGCCTGTCCGCTGCTGGGCGGCGCGCTGATGAAAATCAAAGCGCCGCGCGGTCATCATCAAGCGCGGCTGTATGTTTGCGGGAAAGCCATGGTCCCGCCGCGCGGAGCCGCGGCTGATCTGCATATAGACCAGCCCCTCGGTAAACCGCGCCTTGCACACCAGCCGCCGGGCAATCATCCCCAAGGCCGCCTCGGATACCGCCGGCGGGATGAACAACGCCGCCAGATTGCGCCGCAGCCGGACCAGATGCGCCGGCCAGTCCAGCAGCTGGCCATTAAGCACCGCCACCACTTCATAAATCGAATCGGCAAATTGCAGGCCGCGGTCCTCAATCGGGACCATGGCATCGGCCAGCGGCATATACTGGCCATCGACATAGGCATGTTGCGACATTGGCGCGCTCGCTTGCATAGGAGATTTTGCTGCCCATAGCGGCTAGGGAGACTCCATGCCAGCACCTCAGCTTATTTGGTTCAGAAATGACCTCCGCCTTGCCGATCATGCCGCCGTGCGGGCTGCTGCTGCCGCCGGGCCGGTGGTAGCGCTGTTTGTGCTTGATGATGAAACCCCGGCGCAGCCGCCCGAGGGTGCGCCGCCCGGCTGGCGGCAGGGCTGGCGGAGGGGGGCGGCCCAGCGCTGGTGGCTGCATCATTCACTCGCCAGCCTGGCGAAATCGCTTGAAGCCCGGGGCGGCACGTTGGTGCTCCGGCGCGGGGCCTGCGGCGAGGTGGTGCCTGCTGTGGCGGCTGAAATCGGCGCGGCAGCCGTGCATACGCTCAGCCATTATGAGCCGTGGGCGCTGGCCCAGCAGGCAGCCGTGGCCGCCGCCACCACGCTGCATCTTCATGACGGCGTGCTGCTGGCCCGGCCTGATAGCGTGCGCACTGGCAGTGACAGCCGCTACCGCATTTTCACCCCTTGGTGGCGGCGCCTGCTTGAGCAAATGCCGCCGGCGCTGCCGCAGCCCGCGCCTGCCCATATTGCCTTTGCGCCGCCGCCCGCCAGTGACGCGCTGGCAGAGTGGGGGCTGCTGCCGACAGCCCCGAATTGGGCGACGGGCTTTACGGTGTGGACGCCCGGCGAGGCGGGGGCTGAAGCCCGGCTGGCAGCGTTTGTGGATGTCGCGAGCGGCTATGACGTCGCCCGCAATCTGCCCTCACAAGACGGCACCTCCAGCCTGTCGCCGCATTTTGCCATGGGTGAAATTTCCGTCGCCAGCGTCTGGCACGCTGTCGCCGCGACTGGTCCCGCCGCCGAGCCTTATTTGCGCGAACTCGGCTGGCGGGATTTTGCCACCAATATCCTTGAGCAATTCCCAGCGCACGGCGATGCGCCCGGCCGTGAGGCGTTCACCCGCTTTGCTTTCCGCGATGATCCGGCCGGGCTAAAAGCCTGGCAACAGGGCCAGACGGGCTATCCCATCGTCGATGCCGGGATGCGCCAGCTTTGGGCGACCGGCTGGATGCACAACCGCGTCCGTATGATTGCGGCTTCGTTTCTGGTGAAGCATCTGCTGATCGATTGGCGGCACGGTGAACGCTGGTTTTGGGATTGTCTTGTTGATGCCGATCTCGCCGCCAATTCCTTAGGCTGGCAATGGGTGATGGGATCGGGCGTGGATAGCTCGCCGTTCAACCGGGTGTTTGCGCCGCTCAGCCAAAGCGCCAAGTTTCACGCGGCTGATTATATTCGCCAGTGGGTGCCGGAATTGAGGAAACTGTCCGATGCCGCCCTCCATAACCCGGCGGAGAATGGCGGCGCGCCCGGCTATCCGAAGCCGCTGATCGGCCATGAATTTGCCCGCGGTCGCGCGCTGGCGGCTTATAGCGCGGCGAGAGGATGACTGACCCGGAGGACATTACCGGCTGGCTGCGGATGGACGCACGGTTGACCACGTCAGGCCAGCCGACGGAAGCGGGGCTGGGCGCGCTTGCGGCGCTGGGCGTGGAGACGGTCATCAACCTTGGCCTGCACAGCCATGAGCGCGCGCTGCCTGATGAGGCCGCCAGCCTTGCGGCGCTGGGGATCCGCTATGTTCATATTCCGGTGTTGTTTGACGCGCCGCAGGAGGCTGATTTTGAACGGTTTTGCGCCGCTATGGCCGCCGCGCAAGGGCAGGTTCTGCACGTGCATTGCATTATGAACATGCGCGTTACCGCCTTTCTCTATCGCTATCACCGCGATGTTTTGAGACAGGGCGCGGAAGAAGCCCGAGCGATGATGGCCCGGATATGGCAGCCTAAAGGCGTGTGGGCCGCGTTTATTGGCGCGCCGGGCTAGATCCTGACCCTAGGGCGCGACTTCCAGCCCCTGCCAGTCAAACAACCGGCCATTGTCAGCCGGGGTTCGGGCATCGATTACGGCGAGCAAATGCGCCGCGCATTCTTCGGGCGTTATCAGCATTTTCGCCATTTTTTGAAAGGGTTTGGAAAGCCCGGTGTCCACGGTGCCGGGGTGCAGCGCGATCACCAGCCCCTCCGGCGCGCGGCGGGCGTTTTCGATGCTGATGGTGCGGATGAACTGATTGAGCGCCGCCTTGGACGCGCGGTAGCCATGCCAGCCGCCGATGCCATTGTCCGAGATTGAGCCGACCCGCGCTGACAGGGCGGCAAACACGCTGCGGCCCTCGCGCGGCATCAGCGGCAGAAAGGCTTGCGCGACCAGCGCTGGGCCGATGGCGTTTACGGCGAAATTGCGCGCCAGCCAGCCTGCCTCAAGCTCTTTGAGGGCGCGTTCGGGCCGGGCGCCGGCGGCGTGTAAAAGCCCGGTGGCGCAGATAACCAGATCGGGCGGCATAGAGAGGCTGGCGGCTGCGGCGGCGATGCTGGCCGGGTCTTCCAGATCAAGCGCCGGGCGGCTGAAACGGGTGACCAATTTTACGCCGGGATCTACCGCTAATTGGTCAGCAAGGGCAGCGCCGATGCCGCCTGAAGCGCCAATAACAACGGCGTGAATAGGCCGGCCAAAGCTGGTCAGCATTCGCTCTTTCTCCGCCTACTCTTTTTCCATCGTGCATTGCAGCGGGTGCTGATGCTCGCGGGCGAAATCCATCACTTGATTGACCTTGGTCTCGGCCACTTCATAGGTGAAAATACCGCACACGCCGACGCCGCGCTGATGCACGTGCAGCATTACCTGGGTGGCGTCTTCCAGCGTCATGCGGAAGAAGCGCTGCAAGGTGAGCACCACAAATTCCATCGGCGTATAATCATCGTTGAGCAGCAGCACCTTGTAGAGCGAGGGCTTTTGCGTGGCTGCCTTGGTGCGCGTGGCGATGCCCACGCCTGTGCCTCTGCCGCCGCCGCCCCCGCCCCTGCCACCATCGCCGGGATCGTCGGGCGTATCTTCGTTGGCGCTGCGCGCGGGTAAACGGGATGATGTCATCAAAAGCTGAACCACAGGATTGAGTTGACCAAGCGAAACCGCCCGGACTGGCCCTCTATATAACGCCAGAGGGCAAAACAGAAAAGGGGTGGCCGCACGGCTGCGACCACCCCTCCCTTTACGGCTGAAGCAAAGCTTACTTGACGGTAAGGATCGACTTCATCTTGTCAGTGGCCAGCGCGATGCGGTTCTGCATCGGTTCCATCACTTCGCCGCTGATCTTCATCATCATTTCAGTCATCTTCGACATTTCGGCGACGGCAGAATCAAACTGCGTCTTGGCGAAATCGGACTGAAGCTGCATCAGATCATTTGGGCTCTTGGCAGCGGTCAACGACTTGGCGGCGTTGCTGGCGTCCTCAAAGCTCTTGCGGCTGACTTCAGACACATGAGCAGCAATGGCTTCGATGCCGGTGCTGGCAGCGCGGGCGGACGCGATCATCGCTTCCACATTGCCGCGGGCCATGTCGGTCATCTCATCGATGCTCTTCATGCTGGATTCCACAGCTTCGCGGGACTTGGCGGCAACCTGCTCCATGGCAGCCTTGCTGCTGGCCATGGCGGATTCTGCGCCAGCGTTTAGCTGATGCACGGTGTTCTTCACGGTTTCCTGAGTGGTTTCAAATGCAGTTGCCATTTTCTTGTCCTTTGTTTTGAGAGGGGGGGTTGATGCTTTGGTAGGCACGACGCGCGGACGAGCCGGCGCTTCGATCTTGGGGGCCGCCTTAGGAGCGGTGATTTTAGGAGCCGGCTTTGCAGCGACGGTCTTAGCCTTTAGCGGCTTGGCAGGCGCCTTTGCCGCAACAGCTGCTGCTGGCTTGGCTATGAGAGGCGCTTTCACCGCCTTGCGGCGGGTCGCCTTGGCTGAGGACTCCGACTTGATGGCCACGATATGCTCCTGTTGCAATCATATTGTGCATTGCAACATAATGCGTCCGCACGCCTATTGCAAGCTATAAATGTTGCACCGCAACATAGACCTTAATGCCCGCTAACCACCGTGCTGATACCGGCCCGTGTCAGCTCGGCTTCCAGCTCGGCGCGTAGGCGGACAAGGGCGGCTTCATCAACCGCCTCCACCCGCGCCACCAGCGCATCCTGGGTGTTGGACGCGCGCAGCAGCCACCAGCCATCTTCGCGGATAACCCGCGCGCCGTCGGTTTCATTCACCGCAGCGCCCGCCGCTTTCAGCCGGGCCAACACTTCCTCCACCACGACAAACTTCCGCGCTTCAGAGGCCTGAAAGCGCAGCTCCGGCGTGTTCACCATCACCGGCATTGCGGACTTCAGCGCGGTGAGGGACCCGCCCATCGCCGCCACCGCGCCGATCAGCCGGAGGGCGGCATAAATCCCGTCATCAAAGCCATAATAATCATGGCCAAAGAAGATATGCCCGCTCATCTCGCCCGCTAGAGGACTGCCGATTTCCTTCATCTTGGCCTTGATGAGGCTATGCCCGGTCTTCCACATCACCGGTGTGCCGCCCAGTTCCGCCACCCGGTCAAACAATGCCTGACTGGCCTTTACGTCGGCAATGATGCTGGCGCCCGGAAGCGCCTGCAACACCGGCTCGGCCAAGATCGCCAACAGCTGATCGCCCCAGACCACCCGGCCTTCGCCATCGACAGCGCCCAGCCGGTCCGCATCGCCGTCAAAGGCCACGCCGAAGTCGCAGCCCTTTTCAGCCACCACCCGCTTCAGATCGGCTAGGTTCTTCTCGTCGGTCGGGTCTGGGTGATGATTGGGGAAGCTGCCATCCACTTCGGGAAACAGCACATAATGCGTGCCCGGCAGCCGCTTCACGAGCCGCTCCACCACCGGCCCGGCGACGCCATTGCCGCAATCCCAGGCGATGGTGAACGGCGGCGGCGCAAAGTCCCTGAGCAAGCGGTCCACATAGCGGTCCATTACTGGATCATCGCTGGCCGTTCCCGCGCCGCTTTCCCAATCGCCTGCCGCTGCCATCGCGCCCAGCGCCCGGATATCGTCGCCAAAGAACGGCCGGTCCGCGAGCATCATCTTGAAGCCGTTCCAGTTTGGCGGGTTATGGCTGCCCGTGACCATGATCCCGCCATCACACGTCAGTTCATGCACCGCGAAATACAGCATCGGCGTTGGCCCCAGCCCCGCGCGCACGGCATCAACACCTGCGGCCTGCAAGCCCGCCACAAGCGCGGCTTCCAGTCCCGCCGAAGACGCGCGCCCATCACGGCCCACCGCGACCCGGCGGCCACCCGCCCGGCGCACATGGCTGCCAAAGCTGCGGCCTATCGCGCGGGCATCATCCTCGCCCAACGTCTCGCCAATAATCCCGCGAATATCATATTCGCGCAGCGCGGTGGGGTGAAACACATGGGACATAGTCAAAATCTCCGGGGGGCAACATCTTGACGCCCTTAAATCACATCCGCTTTGAACAGGTTAATCTGAAGCCCGCTTTAACGATCTCAGCAACAAATCTCGCGCTTCGGTCAGGCCCCGCGTGGCTTCATCAGAGCCGCCGGCATCAGGGTGGGCGCTGTGAAGCTGCGCCCGAAACGCCGCTTCAATCGCGTCTGCCCCCGCGCCGCGCTCAAGGCCCAGCTGCGCCCGTGCCGCTGCCAGCGGATCAATTTGCTTCACGCCGGCGCGCCCGCGCGGCCACACCCACCACAGCGCAAACGCCCCCAGCAAAAACCAAAGCGCCATCAGCCGCCCATCGAGGTCGCGGTCCAGCCCGGCAGGTTTAGCCCGGCAATCAGCGCCCGCAGTTCGTTCCGCGCCCCCACATGGCTGATGCTGAAACTATCCAGCGAATCCCTGTCCAGCAAGGTCAGCCCGCGCGGGAAAAACTCCCGGAAGATCACGCGCTCGGATAGCCCCGGCAAATGCCGAAACCCCACCCGCCCGGCCAGCCCGTCAAGCGCCGCGCCCACGCGCCGCATATTCCGCGCTTCCAGCGTAGACAGGCGGTTACGCAGCACCACCCAATCCACCGTGCCGCCATCGCGCCGGGCGCGGGCCTGCCGCAATTCCCAGATCAGCCCGGCATAAAAACCCGGTTTCTTCACGGCATAAGTCTCGGCGTCCACCTCGCCGATCAGATCAAAATCAATGAAACTGTCATTGATCGGCGTGATGATCGTGTCCGCCCGCGCCAGCGCCGCGCGCACCAGCGGCGAATCGCGCCCCGGCGTATCGATGACAAGAAAATCGATCCCGGCAGCTTGTTCCAGCCGCATATCCAGCTGCGTTTCCGCCTGCGGGCCTTCGGCAAGCGTAATATGGTCCGGCGTCGGCAAGCTCAGCTCATGGCTGGCCGCAAACGCTGCCCGGTTTTCCAGATAGCGCGCCGAGGTCCGCTGCCGTGCATCAAGATCCAGCACCGCCACCTTGAAGCCGGCATAGGCCAGTGCCACAGCGATATGAACGGCCGTCGTTGATTTGCCGGTGCCGCCCTTTTCATTGCCCAGGGCGATAATGTGAACGGCCTTTTCGCCAAGAGGCTTTTCAACTCTCATAAGCAGCCCTTGTCCTCTGTTGGGTATCACGTAACAACTTGCATCAACCGCTGCTTTGGCACACAGGCCCGCACCATAACAAGCTGGGCTTTTGAGCCGGGCTTTTGGCCCGGGCTTTTGGAGAGTGCTGTCATGCACAAGGAATTGCCGATCGTCCGAACGCCCATAGCGCTGCGTAACACCACCCAAAGCTGGCAGCGCGCCGGTAAGCGCGTGGCTTTCATCCCCACCATGGGCGCGCTCCATGCCGGCCATCTGGCGCTCATTGAGGAAGGGCTGGCGCATGCCGATGTCGCGGTCGCCTCCATCTTCGTAAATCCGCGCCAGTTTGGCCCCGGGGAGGATCTCGCCCGTTATCCCCGCGATGAAGCAGGCGACGCTGAAAAACTCCGCGCCGCCGGCTGCGCGCTACTCTATGCGCCCGATCTGGAAACCATGTACCCGGACGGCTTTGCCAGTTTCGTGCGCATTTCTGGCTTGCCCGATGTGCTGTGCGGCGCGGTCCGCCCCGGCCATTTTGATGGCGTGGCCACCGTCGTCACCAAGCTGCTGGCCTCGGCGCGCGCTGATTACGCCGTCTTCGGCGAAAAAGACTGGCAGCAACTCGCTATCGTAAAACGCCTCGCCGCCGATCTCGATCTCGGCACGCAGATCATCGGCGCGCCGATCGTGCGCGATGCAGACGGCCTCGCGCTATCCTCACGCAATCTTTATCTCTCGCCCGCGCACCGCGCCGTTGCTTTGGCGCTGCCCAAAGCTCTGGCCCATGCGCAGGCCCAGCTACGCGCCGGGGCCGCTGCCGCGCCGGTGCTCGCGGAAGGCGCGCTCACGCTGGCCCGCGCCGGCTTTGCGCGCGTGGATTATTTTGAGCTGGTGGAAGGCGAAACCCTCGCCAATCTTCTGTCGCCCACACCCGGCGCAAGGCTGATGGCGGCGGGCGTTGTCGGCACCACGCGGCTTATCGACAATATAAAAGTCTAGCGCCTGTTAAAGCCGGGGCCGGGCCATGGCTGCGGAGACCAAGGGCTAAATTGATCGCCAAACGCGCCTCCATACGGGCCGCCAAACTGATGGGGAAAACGCCCCGCACCAAAGCTAAATGCCGCCGCTCCATTCTCGCCGAGCGGAACAAAGGTGCTGCCAAAAACACTGCGCCCCCCCCCGGTGCCGATGCCGAAGCCAATCTCGCCGTGGATACGGTTACCTTGCGCCGCTGTTTCTGGAGCCTGTCCCATGGCCAGCGGATTGCGCTCTGGCCCCCGCGCTGCGGCGTCAATCACCGCCGCTTTCGCTTCAGGGGAAAGCTGATGGACCACCGGGGCCGCCATCACAGGTGATGACGCCAGAACCATCACACCAAGAAGTTGCATAATACGCATACACCTTCCTCGCGCTTGCCGCCTTAGCGCCCCCTGAACGCTAAGCTCACGGCTAAGATTTCCGAAACGGCGTCGCCATATCCAGCGCCTCGATATCGCGTTTCACCATATCCGCCTCCCGCCGCACAAAATCCGCCACTGCGTCCCGAAACGAAGGGGCAGCAATATAATGCGCTGAAATCGTCTCCACTGCGCGGTAACCGCGTGCCAGCTTGTGCGGCCCTTGCGCGCCCGCTTCCACGCGCGGCAGCCCGCGTGCAATCGCCCAGTCAATCGCCTGATAATAGCAAAGCTCAAAGTGCAAAAACGGCACGTCTTCGCTAGCGCCCCAATAGCGGCCATAGAGGCAATCATCGCCAACGAAATTCAGCGCCCCGGCAATCGGCTGGCCGCCGCGCAGTGCCAGCATCAGCAGTACCTGATCGCCCAAGGTCTGGCTGATTTCGGAGAAAAACGCCCGGGTGAGATAGGGCCGGCCCCATTTCTTATAACCGGTGTTCTGGTAAAACTCCCAAAACGCATCCCAATGCCGCTCTTCAATTTCGGCGCCGGCCAGATGCACAATCTCCAGCCCTTGCACCGCCCGCGCGCGCTCCTTGCGGATATTCTTGCGCTTGGAGGAAGATAGCGCGCTGAGAAAATCCTCAAAACTTCCATAGCCATCATTAAACCAATGAAACTGCTCGCCTGATCGCATCAGCCAGCCGGCCTCGGCGAAGCACGCCTGCTCCTCGGGCAATAGAAACGTTGCGTGCGCCGAGGACAGCTTATTGGCCTTGGCTACACCCTCGACCGCGCGCACCAGCGCCGCCCGCGCTGCCCCACTCTGCGCCAGTAACCTAGGCCCGGTGGCGGGCGTGAACGGCACGCTCAGCTGCAATTTTGGATAATAAGTGCCGCCGCTGCGCTCATAGGCATCGGCCCAATTGTGATCGAACACATATTCGCCCTGGCTATGGGATTTCAGATAGGCGGGCAAAATGCCCTGCACTTCGCCCTCGGCTTCCACGGTGAGGTGCGCGGGCTGCCACCCGGTGCGCGCCGTGGCTGAGCCAGAGCGTTCCAGCGCCAGCATAAACGCATGGCGGGTAAACGGATTGCCTGTGCCCGCGCAGGCATCCCAAATATCGGCCGAAACCTCGTCAGCCCCGCCCAATATCCGGCTGGTAAAGACCGGCTTCTGGCTCAGCCCCGCACCTCGATAACCGCATCAATCTCCACCGCCACGCCGCGCGGCAGTGCGGCTACGCCAACCGCAGACCGGGCATGCCGCCCCGCCTCGCCAAACACCGCCACCATCAGATCAGACGCGCCATTGGCCACTTCCGGTTGATCGGTAAAACCATGTGCAGACTGCACGAAGCAATTCAGCTTCACCACGCGCTTCACCCGGCCCAGATCACCCAGCGCCGCTTGCATTTGCGCCATCAGGCCCAGCGCACAGCGCGCCGCTGCTGCGGCCCCGTCTGCCACGCTCACATCCTCGCCCAGACGGCCTTTGATGAGGCTGCCATCAGCGGCAAAGCTGATCTGGCCAGAGATGTGCAGCAGATCGCCCGACTGCACATAAGGCACATAATTGGCCGCCGGCGCCGGCGCATCCGGCAGCGTGAGGCCAAGGCTGGCGAGCCGTGCAACAGGCGTATCGGTCATTTACTGTCTCCCAAAATCACTTCAATATGTGGCAGCGCCTCGGCCCAAAAGTCTATCCGGGCATGGGCCTCCTTGGCCTCTGGCACCAGATGGCGCAGCTCGTCTTCAGCGACCATATGCAGCCGATGCACCTGCGGCACCAGCGCCGCCACCGAGGCATGATGATGCGGCAGATCATCGATAAACACTGCCACTGACGGCTGAAACCGCGCCAGCAGCGCTTGAATGGGCGGCCCCTTTGGCCCGTCATTGCCCAGCACTTCATAGCCCATGCCAAGTTCAGCCAGCGCTCTCGTACGGGCCGGCGCATGTACTTCCTTGATATTGGTCAGCACCACCACATCGCACCATGTCGCCAGCCGGGCCAGCGATGCTGCGGCGCCGTGAACCGCTTGCTGGCGCGGCATATGGGTGCGGAAAAAGCCGTCCAGAAGCGCAGGAAAGGCCTTTTGCGGCACAAGGTCGCCGTCACGCGTCCGCACATTTCCGGCCAGCGCATAGCTGTCCAGCTTCATGGTCATGTCATGCGCTTCTGCCAGATAATCCCCAAAAGGCGCGGCAAACTGCACCAGCACGCCGTCACAGTCCGAGATGATCAACGGCCGGCTCATGCGTCCCATCCGCCTAACGCCCGCGCTGCTGCGGCCAGCCGTTCTGGCGTGGTCCCAAGGGCGGCTGCGGTGCTGATAAGATCAGCCTCATGCGCCGCCAGAAAATCCAGCACGGCGGCCAGCATCATAGGCTCGCCCGCCTGCGCTCTTAAATTGTCCGAATCGAGCCCGGTGAGCGCCAGAAACCGCGGCCCAAGGTCGTCATGCCCCGCCACATGCGCCAGTGCCTTGAGCGCCAGAACCTCCGGGGTATCACCAATTTCTTTATCTCGAAGCATCACCCATAGTCCCTACGGACGATGGCCAGCCTTGCCAAGCGGGCGGCATGCCACAGCAGCCGCCGAATCGGCCCTTACTTAATCTTGGCTTCCTTGAACTCGACATGCTTGCGCACCACCGGATCATATTTGCGGAAGGTCAGCTTCTCGGTTTGGGTGCGCGGGTTCTTCTTCGTCACGTAATAATAGCCAGTCTCGGCCGTGGAGACGAGTTTGATCTTGATTGTAGTCGGCTTGGCCATGACATCAGCTTCCGGGCAAAACTTGGGTTAAGCGCAAGGCCGAGGCCAAGCACCAGAAGGGGCGGGCTATGAGAGGCATGCACCGCAAAGTCAAGCCAAACCCCCCAATTTGGCATTTCGCGCCTAAATCCCTACATCAAGGGCCATGACCGCTTTCCTGCTCCCCGATCGGGCCGTGCTCCGCCTGGCCGGTGCCGATGTCCGTCCCTTTCTGCAAGGCTTGCTCACCAACGATGTGACCAAACTCGCGCCGGGCCAGCCGCTTTATGCTGGGCTGCTCAGCGCTCAGGGCAAGCTGCTTTACGCGCTGCTGCTGTTCGATGGCGCCGATGCTGAAGCCCCCGGCGACGTGCTGATTGATGTGGACGCAGCCCAATTGCCAGCACTGGCCCGGCGACTCGGCCTTTATAAGATGCGCAAGGCCGTCACCATCACGCCCGCACCGGAGTTTGCCGTCTGGATCGACCTCACGGGCCCCGCCGGCCACGCGTCAGACCCTCGTACGCCAGCCCTTGGCACAAGGTGGATCGCCGCCGCCGAAGCTACAGCGCCGGACGGGCGTGACATATATCGCCGCCATCGTCTGGCGCTCGGCATCGCTGAAGCCCCTGAGCTGGGCGAAGAACAGCTGCTCTGGCTGGAAACTGGCGCGGGCCTGCTAAACGGCGTCAGCTTTACCAAGGGCTGTTATGTGGGGCAGGAAAACACCGCCCGTATGCAACACCGGGACAAATTGCGAAAAATTATCGTGCCCGCCCAGCTGACGGGTCATGCCGGCGATGGCATTGTCCGCGATGCGGCGGGCCGTCAGCACGGCCAGATGCGCGGCGATGCAGCCGGTGATATTTGTTTGCTGCATATGCGAATAGAGGCCTTGCAAGAGCCATTGTTTATCGGCGAGGGCACGCCGCTGAACATTCTGCAACCAGCGTGGTTAGCAAATCTTATGACCCCTACACACGCGGAGACTTGATGACCTTTCCCCTGACATTTGACCTGACACCACAAGCCGCTCAAGGCGCGCTCTCATTGCCCGCCCGGATACAAGTGGCCACACAAGACACGCTGCTGTGGCTGCGCACTGATAGCACCGATGCGCTCATCGCCGTCGCCATCGGCACCGCCGGCTATTTCCTGCTCCTTGCAATGCGCTACGGCTTGGTGCGCCTGCTGGGAAAAAAGTGTGACATCACCACGTGGCGCGGCTTTGCCAGCCGCATCATCCGGCGCACCCGCTCGGTATTCCTCGCCGCTCTTTCAGCCTCTGCGGTATCGCACAGTATATCGCCCCCCGGCCCGGTGCTGACAGCCATCGAGTTTGGCATGCTCATTGTCAGCGTGTTCCAAGGCGCCATCTGGATCAGGGAAATCGTGCTGACGCTGGTCGAGCGGCGCGCGGAAAGCAGCGATGATCCGGTTGGGTATGCAAGCGCCATCAATGTGATCCGGGTGCTGGTGAACGTCGCTGTCTGGTCGCTGGCCACCATATTGGTCCTCGATAATCTCGGCATCAATGTCACGGCGCTTGTCGCCGGCCTTGGCGTCGGCGGCATTGCCATTGGCTTGGCGGCGCAAGGCATTTTCTCCGATCTTTTCGCCGCGCTGTCCATGCTGTTTGATAGGCCCTTCAGAGTTGGTGAAACCATCCAGTTCGGCACTCAGACAGGCACCGTAGAAGCCATTGGCCTCAAGACCGTGCGCCTGCGCTCGCTTTCAGGTGAGCAGCTCATCATCGGCAACACCCAGCTTCTGGAGCAGCAGATCAGCAACATGAAACGCATAGAACATCGCCGTGTTTCGCTGTTGCTCGGCATCATTTATCAAACCGCGCCTGATATGATGGACCGGCTGCGCGGCGAGGTGAAAACGCTGGTAGAAGCCGTGCCGCTGGCGCGTTTCGATCGCTTTATCTTTACTGGCTTTGGCGCTTCATCCATAGACTTTGAGCTGGTGTTTTTCTCCGAATCGCCAGAACTTAAGGACATGCTGGAAGTGCGCCATGCCATCGGCGTGGGGCTGGTAAAAAAATTCGCTGCCCTCGGCGTTGAATTCGCATACCCCACCCAGACGAGCTTCACCGCTGCCCCTGATGGCACCATGATTGATCCGCGCGGCCGCATCGAGATGGAGCCAGAAAAAAGCCCAAGCTAGGCCCAAAATCAGGGTTCGGACGGCGCCCGGTAAATTAACCGCGCCGTCCCGCCCATATCCACCGGCATGTATAGCCCCTGACCCAAGGCGACCACCTGACCGTTACGCACCTCGGTAAGGTCTGCTGCGATCACAAAGCTCTTGCCCACTTTGATTTCGGCGATCTTAGGCTCGATCTTGGCCAGCAGCTTGCCAAAATCATTTGAAAAGTCCTGAGTCAGTTCCTTCTCTATAGCGTCGCGTACGGCGGGCAGTTCGGCCACGGCGGCTAATAGCTCAAAGCCGGGACTATCGGTGCGGCTGGCAATCGCCAGATCGGTGAAGCTGACTATCTGGCTGCCGGGCGCGTTCACTGGCTTGGCGGTCAGCCAGATGGTGCCCTTCGCTTCGATCAGGTCCCGGGGGGCCTTGGCATCAATCTCCAGGCCCACGGCCAGCTTGCCGCCGCTGGTCGGATAAATGGTGACATCCCCAAATTTCACATCGGCCCGGCCATAATCCGCCAGTTTAAGCCCTTTGGCAGATAGCTTGCCCAAGGCTTTTGCCAAAACCGGCTCCAACACCTCATATTTGGCCACAACCGGTATGTGCATCACAACGTCGGCATTTTCAGCTGGTGCGGCTGGTGCCGGCAACGGCGTAACCGGCCGTGGCTCCGGCTTGCTGCCCACAAAGGTCTCTGCTTCTGCGGTGGCCTGAATGGGCAGCACAATGCGCCGACCTTCCACCCGCCACGGCGCCAGATGCAGCGTCTGCGGCGTTATCCGCAGCCACACCTCGGGGTTCTTGCGGTTAAGGCTCTGCACCGTAAAGGCCTGTTCCCACACGTCTTCAAGCGCGGCTCTGGTATGAACTTTCTTGAGCATCTCCGACACTTCTTTTTCCAGCGTCGCAATCACCGGTTCCAGACTTTTGTCAGCCTTGCCGGCAAAGGTAATCCTCACGCCCAGCATGTCGATGCCGGGTTTTTCGGTCCAGTCGTAATCGATATTCACCTTGGCTTCCGGCTCCCAGCGCTCATTGAGCGCAAGGTTTATCTTGGCGCGCACTTCAGCTTTGGCGGTTGCGGTTTCGCCGGGCAGAATATGGTCGGCATCCTGCGCCTTCACCGTCGCCGTCACCGGCATCGATAGTCGCAGCGCCCCGCCGCTGCCGGAAAGGCGGATAGGCCCACGCTCCACACTGCCCTTGATCTCGCAGGCAATTGACGGCGTGATCTTGAGCTTGTCAAAACCGATCTTGCACTTGCCGGCCGCATCGCGCTTCAAACAGGCGGTCAGCTTTGCCGGCTTCACACAGGCCTTTTCCTTCTTGTTGATGGTGGTCAGCGTCTTGTTCACCTTGGCGTTGAGCATTCGCTCCATATCATCAAGGCTTGCAGAGGCCGGCACGGTGAGCATCGAGGTGGTCACCGGCACAATCGCAGGCGTATCAACCCGCGGCGGGGCGGTGTTGCTGGCATCCTTGCTGCACCCGGCTGCAAGCACTGCCAGTCCCACAATAAACAACAGCCTCATCACTGCTTTTCCTCTCGGACCAGCGCCTGCAAATGCGCCAATTGATCCCATGCCTCACGCGGCGAAATCGCATCAATGTCAAGCGATTCCAGCTGCTCGCGCAGCGCGTCGCCGGCGTCCGGTGCCGCCGCTTCAAACAGCGGCAACGCCCCCATCCCCGCTGCAATCCCGCCGGTCTTCTCGCGCTGCGCCTCCAGCCGGGCGAGCACGCTTTTCGCCCGCGCCAAAACCCCGGCCGGCACACCCGCCAGCCGCGCCACCGCCAGCCCATAGCTCCGGTCCGCCGCGCCGGGCTCCACGCTGTGCAAAAATATCAGCTCGCCCTTATATTCGCGCACCCGTACATGCGCTGTCGCCAGCGCCTTCAAGCGCCCCTTCAAGCTGGTAAGCTCATGATAATGGGTGGCAAACAAGCAGCGGCAGGCCAGATCATCATGCACCGCCTCGAGCACTGCCCAGGCAATCGCCAGCCCGTCATAGGTGCTGGTGCCGCGCCCCACTTCATCCAAAATTACCAAGCTCTTGGCCGTCGCGCCGGAAAGAATAGCCGCCGTTTCCACCATCTCCACCATGAAGGTGCTGCGCCCCTGCGCCAGATCATCAGACGCGCCCACCCGGCTATAAAGCCTATCCACCACGCCCAGATGCGCGTCAGCAGCGGGCACAAAACTCCCCGCCTGTGCGAGCACCGCGATGAGCGCATTCTGCCGCAAAAACGTAGACTTTCCGGCCATATTCGGCCCCGTCACCAGCCATAACCGGGCATCCGCCGACAAATCGCAATCATTGGCGATGAACTGCCCACCCGCGCGCCGCACCGCCGCTTCCACCACCGGATGCCGCCCGCCCTTCACGGCAAACGCCGCACTGCCGTCCACGCGCGGCCGCACCCAGCCCCTCGTAACCGCCAGCTCCGCCAGCGCCGCTGAAACATCCAGCCGCGCCAATGCCTCAGCCGTCAGCCCAATTGCGGCACTCTGCGCTAGTACCAGCTCGCACAGCCCTTCCAGATGCGCTGCCTCCGCCGCCAGCGCATGATCGCCCGCCTGCGCAATCCGCGCCGCGAGGCCGGAGAGTTCCACGCTGCCAAAGCGCACCTGCCCCGCCAGCGTCTGCCGGTGAATAAACCCCGATCTAGGGTCCAAAAGCGGATCAGCTGCCTTGGCCGGCACCTCGATATGATAGCCGAGCACGCCGTTATGGCGCACTTTCAGTGTGGCAATTCCAGTCTCGCCGCGCAGCCGCACCTCCAGCGCCGCCACCGCCGAGCGCCCATCAGACGCGCTGGCCTTCAGCGCATCCAACGCCGCATCATAGCCCGGCCTGATACTGCCCGCTGCATCGAGCGGCAACGCGTCCGCCAAAGCCCGGCCCAGCTCCTCCCGAAGCGCCCCGAGCGGCCCGATTTGCGCCAGCGTTTCGCCCAGCAAGGCAGGGGCCAGTTGCTCTTGCCCCATCGCCGCCTTCAGCGCCAACGCCTCCCCCAGCCCGTCCCGTATCGCGCCCAGATCACGCGGGCTCCAGCGCCCGACCGCCAGCCGCGCCAGCGCCCGCGCCATATCCGGCGCGCGCTTCAGTGCCGCCCGGCACCGGGGCCGCGCTACGGCATGCGTAGAAAACCACGCCACTAGATCAAGCCGCGCATTAATCCGCAAAGGGTCCGTAAGTGGCCCCGCCAAATCATCGGCCAGCATCCGCGCGCCGGCCGCCGTCACTGTCTCATCCACAGCCGCCTCAAGGCTGCCCGCTCGCCCGCCCCGGCTGCTGCGTGCCAGTTCAAGGCTCGCCCGCGTCGCCCCATCAATCGCCATCGTGCTGCCCGGCACCTCTTGGCGCGGCGGCGAAATCCGGGGGGCCGCCTCCAGCGCTGTCGCTTGTACATAAGCCAGCAATGCCCCCGCCGCCGCCAGCTCGCCGGCTGAAAATCGCCCCATTCCCTCCAAGGTCGCCACGCCAAAAAACGTCTTTAGCGCCGCCTCCCCCCGCGCTGGGCTAAACTCCCGCGCCGGACGCATGGTGCAGGCCTGCCCCGCCACCGGCGCGTTATCATCTGCCAGCAAAAGTTCCGCCGGGGCCAGCCGCGCCACTTCCGCGCCCAAGTCCGCCTCCCCGCCCGCGCGGGTGTGAAAAGCTCCGGTAGACAGATCAAGCCATGCTAAACCATCGCCTGCCAGCGCCGCCAGCCAGTTCGCCTGCCGCGCTTCCAGCAAACTGTCCTCGGTCAGCGTGCCGGGCGTCACAATCCGGGTAATTGCTCTGTGCACCAGCGTCTTGCCCGGCCGCTTTTTCGCGTCCGCCGGCGCTTCCATCTGCTCCGCCACCGCCACCCGGTGCCCGCCGCGTATCAGCCGCGCCAGATAGGCATCGGCGGCATGCACCGGCACCCCGCACATCGGAATAGGCTCGCCCTGATGTTCGCCGCGCGAGGTCAGCGTAATATCCAGTGTTGCCGCTGCCGCCTTGGCATCGTCAAAAAACAGCTCGTAAAAATCGCCCATGCGGAAAAACAGCAAGCAGTCGTCCGCAGCCTCTTTGAGCGCCAGAAACTGCGCAATCATGGGGGAAACCGTCACAAGACATGACTATCGCGCCGATGCTGCAATGCAAAGGGGGTAACCCCTTGGCGTAACGCGCCCGCGCCCCTATCAAGGACCAAACGCCGGAAAGGCCCGCAAAATGACCAAAGACAACAGCAATGATTTCGGCGACCGTGAGGCGCTCAATTTCCACACCCGCGGCCGCCCCGGCAAGCTGGACATTATCGCGTCCAAACCCATGGCCACCCAGCGTGATCTGAGCCTGGCTTATTCGCCAGGCGTCGCCGCTCCCGTTCGCGCCATCGCCGCTGATCCTGATGCGGCGTATGAATACACCATCAAGGGCAACCTCGTGGCCGTCATCTCCAACGGCACCGCCATTCTGGGCCTCGGCAATCTCGGCGCGCTCGCCTCCAAGCCGGTGATGGAAGGCAAAGCCGTCCTGTTCAAACGCTTCGCCGACATCGATTCGATCGATCTGGAACTGGCCACCGAAGACGTCGACAAGTTCATCGCCGCCGTCGAAATCATGGAGCCGAGCTTTGGCGGCATCAACCTTGAAGACATTAAAGCGCCCGAGTGTTTCATCATCGAAACCACGCTCAAAGAACGGATGAACATCCCGGTTTTCCACGATGATCAACACGGCACTGCCATCGTCGCCGCCGCCGGCATGATAAACGCCCTGCACCTTACGGGGCGCAAACCCGAAGACGCCAAAATGGTCGTCAACGGCGCCGGCGCTGCCGCCATCGCCTGTACTGAGCTCATCAAAGCGTACGGCGTCAAAAACGTGCTGATGTGTGACACGTCAGGCGTGATTTATCAGGGCCGCGAAAAAGGCATGAACCAGTGGAAATCCGCCCATGCCGCCCTCACCGAAGATCGCACGCTCGAAGACGCCATGAAAGGCGCCGACATCTTCCTCGGCCTCTCCCAAAAAGGCGCGGTCTCACCGGAAATGATCGCCAGCATGTCCGCCAATCCCATCATCTTCGCTATGGCCAACCCCGATCCTGAAATCACGCCGGAAGAAGTCGCAAGGGTCCGTGATGATGCGATCATGGCCACAGGCCGCTCGGATTATCCCAATCAAGTCAACAATGTTCTCTGCTTTCCTTATCTGTTTCGGGGCGCGCTGGATGTGCGCGCCACCTGCATCAATGAAGACATGAAGCTCGCCGCTGCCAATGCGCTGGCCGATCTCGCCCGCCAGCAAGTCCCCGATGAAGTGGCCGCTGCTTACGGCGGCAAAGCCCGCACCTTTGGCCGCGACTATATCATCCCCACGCCGTTCGATCCCCGGCTTATCGAGCAAGTGCCGATCGCTGTCGCCAAAGCCGCCATGGACTCAGGCGTCGCCAGAAAACCATTTTTCGATGAAGTCGCCTACCGCCAGCAACTCCGCGCCCGGCTTAACCCCACCACCTCGGTTCTCGCCGGCGCTGTCGAAGCCGCTGTCGCCCGCCCGCGCCGCGCGGTATTTGCTGAAGGCGAGCAAGAAGTTGTGCTGCGCGCCGCTGTCACGTACCGCAACGCCGGTTACGGTGAGCCTATATTGGTCGGCCGCGAAGCCCCCATCCGTGAAGGCCTCGCCCGCATCGGCGTGTCCGATCCTGATAGCTTTGAAATCCACAATAGCGCCATCAGCCCGTTGGTGCCGCAAATGGTGGATTCGCTCTATGCCCGCCTCCAGCGCCGCGGCTATCTGAGGCGCGATGTGCAGCGCATGGTCAACCATGAGCGTAACGTCTTTGGCAGCCTGCTCGTGGAAATGGGCGTCGGCGATTTCCTGATCACCGGCGTCACCCGCAATTTCGCCACCACCTTCCGCCAGGTCCGGCTGGTGCTAGATCCCATCGCCGGCAAGCGCCCGTTCGGCATACATATGGTCGTCGGCAAGGCAGAAACCATTTTCATCGCAGACACCACGGTCACCGAGCGTCCTGAGCCGGAACAGCTCGCCACCATCGCCGAAGAAACCGCCGCCGTCGCCCGCCGCTTGGGCCAAGAGCCCCGCGTCGCTTTTGTCAGCTACTCAAACTTCGGCAATCCTCCAGGCGGCATCGTCGGCAACCTCCGCCAAGCCGTGGCGCTCCTCGATGAACGCCGCGTCGGCTTTGAATATGAAGGTGAAATGTCCGCCGATGTGGCGCTAAACCCTGCCCAGCGTGCGCTCTATCCGTTCTCGCGCCTCTCCGGCCCGGCCAACATCCTCATCATGCCGGGCCTGCACGCGGCCAACATCACCGCCAAGCTGCTCAAGGAAATCGGCGGTGCCAGCGTGCTCGGGCCTTTCCTCGTCAACATGGAGCGCCCGGTGCAAATCGTGCCGATGACCGCCACCGCCGGAGATCTCGTCACCACCGCCGTGCTGGCCTCCACCGGCGTGGTCATGTAACCAGCCGCCAAAATGCGCCCGCCCCTGGTCTTCCTCCATGGCATGTGGGCCACGCCGGCCAGCTTCACCCGCGTGCGCGCCGCGCTGGAAGCTGAAGGCTGGGAAACCCACGCCCCCGCGCTCCCCTTCCACGACCGGGACCCTTCGCTCCCCCCGCCCGAAGGTTTGGGCCGCATCACCATCGAAGACTATGTGCAGTCCCTCGCCGGCGTCATCGCCCGCCTAGGCCGCCCGCCGGTCATCATCGGCCATTCGATGGGCGGCATGCTGGCGCAAATCCTCGCCGCCCGCCTGCCGCACGCCGGCCTCGTGCTTATAAACACCGCCGCCACCGCGTCCGCGCACAGCCTGTCCCTCGCCCCGGCACGCACCCTGTCCGGCATCCTCACAGATTGGGGCTGGCAAGATGCGCCCACCCGGCTTGCGCCAGATGCCGCCCGCTGGGGCGTATATAACGGCGTGCCCCAAGACATCGCCGACGCCGAAATCGCCAAGCTCGTCTGGGACTCAGGCCGCGTCCTCTATGAAATGATCCGCCCCGGCCAGTCCGCCACCAGCGTCACCAAAATAGACCTCGCCCGCCTCACCCGCCCCGCGCTGCTCATCACCGGCACCGAAGACCGTATCTGCCCCGCCATCATCTCCCGCAAAACCGCCCGCCAACTCGGCGGCGACACCGACTATTACGAACTCCAAAACGCCGGCCACTGGCCCTATTGGGGCGAGCCCGAAGCCAAACTCACCGCCCGCCTGCTGCGCTGGCTCGCCAGCCTGCCAACATGAGCCTCACCCAGTCCCTAGAAGCCGAAGCCACCCGCCTGGGCTTCGCCAGCTTCGGCATAGCCCCCGCCAGCGCCGCCCCCAAAGCCGCCGCCCGCCTGCAACAATGGCTGGAACAAGGCCGCCACGGCGATATGCTCTGGATGGCGGACACCCAAGCCCGCCGCGCCACCCCTCAGGGTCTGTGGCCCGAGGTAAAATCCCTCATCATGCTAGGCACAAACTACACGCCCGCTCTCGACCCGCTCCGACTCAAAAACCACCCGGAACACGGCGTAATCTCCGTCTACGCGCTCGGCCAAGACTATCACGACATCATCAAAAAACGCCTCAAAGCCCTCGCCCGCTGGCTGATCGCAGAGGCCCCAAACTCCGAGCTAAAAGTCTTCGTAGACACCGCCCCCGTCATGGAAAAACCCCTCGCCGAAGCCGCCGGCCTAGGCTGGCAAGGCAAACACACCAACCTCGTCAGCCGCGCCCACGGCAGCTGGCTGTTCCTCGCCGCCATCTACACCACGCTGGACCTCACCCCCCACACCCCCCACCGCGCCAGCTGCGGCACCTGCACCCGCTGCCTCACCGCCTGCCCCACAAACGCCTTCCCCGCCCCCTACCAGCTAGACGCCCGCCGCTGCATCTCCTACCTCACCATCGAACACAAAGGCCCCATCCCCCACGAATTCCGAAAAGCCATCGGCAACCGCATCTACGGCTGCGACGATTGCCTAGCCGTCTGCCCCTGGAACCGCTTCGCAAAAACCGCCAACAACTTCAAAACCCAAGACGCCCCCTTCCAACCCCGCGCCGAACTCACCGCCCCCCATCTCGCAGACCTGCTAACCCTCACCGACCCAGACTTCCGCACCATCTTCGCCGGCTCCCCCATAAAACGCATCGGCCGCGCCCGCCTCGTCCGCAACGCCGCCATCGCCGCCGGCAACGCCGCCAATCCCAGCCTCGCCCCCACCCTCACCACCCTCCTCGCCGACGAAGACCAAACCATCGCCGAAGCCGCCCATTGGGCTTTGAAGCAGTTTTAAGAAGCCTCCGGCGGCTGGGGCCTCAGGCCCCAGACCCCAATATATTGGGGTCTCGAGAACTTGCTGAAATATAAATAATATTTTAAGATCACTCCCCCTGTGTTTTGATAAACACAGGGAGGTGATTTGCTCAAAAACTTGTATCTGCCTTGAGCTTTTGAACTATAAGCCTATGTTCTTCCTAACCATGTGCTGTCTGGTAAAATTACAGAATCTTTATCAACATCAAAGCTATAATCGCCACTTTTAATTTTCTCTTGCGCCTTTCGAAAATACTTGTCTGGGACAGGCGGTGCGTTAGCACGAGCAGCATCCATCCTATCCATCAAAGCCTCAAATTCGGCTTTGAATTCGTCAAAACTTGCAAAAGACGTTACGGTAGCGGCGCGCCGAAACCTATCGCGCAAGTTCGTGAATTCTGTAGCGCTTTGGCGGATGCCTTCTACGTGTAATTCCAAATTAAGAGCCTTTGCTATCGCTGGAAAAAAGCCGGCTAATAACGCACAAAACGCTCCGATAATTTTGGCCGATTCACCAGCACTTAAAAGAAGTTGAGAACTCGCAATGCCACCGAGAATGATAGGTGCGACCAAGAAAATCCCTCGATAAAGACGCGCAATATTAGCCCATGCAAACATAGCAGCAGAAGTGTAAAGGCAGTTGTCAAACTGTCTTTGACATTCTTTGATCAAGTTTTGAGTAGCGTTATCGATCATGGCCACTTCGGAATATCTGTACCAAATATTTTCTGCCATTCATCGCCAGCCAATCCCCACGCCTGCGCCGTTTCGTGAGAACACGCGTTATTGGCACGTTGCTTTGCAGTCTCGGCCTTAGATTTCCAAACTGAACCAATATTCATCACCTCGAAAGTGCCTGGGGCATAGACGTAGCTACCCGACTTCTGAATTAAAAAATCTAAAAAATCTCGTATCATCCAGTCGTAATATACAGAAGACTTCCCTCGATATGCCCAATTTGACATAAAATCTATCGCGACCAACTCTATAAAAAATGACTTTAATGGCACAGAGCATTCGCCCTGCCATCTCTTGATCATGCGTATAAGAGTCTGACTCGTAAGTCTTCAATTTTCGCTTAAGCCCTTACGATTCTTCGAGTT
>Ga0209702_10001695_pt1 | contig 41006 bp, 38 predicted proteins | sample FRY01_FD_187210 | JGI IMG/M metagenome (GOLD analysis project Ga0209702, IMG submission 187210) | Freshwater microbial communities from Lake Fryxell liftoff mats and glacier meltwater in Antarctica - FRY-01 (SPAdes) (version 2) | ecosystem: Environmental > Aquatic > Freshwater > Ice > Glacier...
TGGGCTCGGTCATTGAGCTCTTGATTGAGGTCAGCAACTTTCCTTTGTACTCATCGAGCTGGTCTTGAGGAAAGTTTGCCTGCCGCACGACGTCGAGGACAAAGCGTGTCAGCGCTTCGATATTTGGACGGGTGGTGGCTAGACTGATGTTGACCGAAGTCCCCGAGCCAGAAATACCGACTTGTCCACCGAGCGCGTCGATGCGATCCTTGATTTGCTGTCGGGTGAGCTGCGGGGTGCCGCTGAGCAGCAAGTCAGGCGTTGCAATTGAGCCCATCCGCTGACCTTTGAGAGACGCAACATCCCCGAACTTCAACTGAATGAGCGTTTGAACACGTTCACCGCGTGACTCTTTTGGTAACAAGGCCAACTTGAGCGTCCCGTTCGCCAGTTTCACGGTTTTGCGCTGCGTCCGTTGATCGATATTATTTGGATCAGGATCGAAGGCTTCCGCTTGTTTGAGTTGCACATCACCGACATAATCTTTCAGCTCGGCAGTCAGATCCGGTTTGGTGAAAAGCGGAGCACGGACAGGTTTTTCAGTTGGGATGTACTGACCTTCAGTGCGATTCGACTGAGTTAAATATTGTGTCGCGGCTTGCTGGACTTGAGCCAGTGTGGCGGCCCGAATACGGTCGCGTGATAAAAACCACAAGCGCCAGTCTCCTATGGCCACCGCCTCAGAAAGGCCCGAGCTGACTTTTTGTGCATCACTAAACATTTGATCCCATGATTTGAGCCATTGATTCCGCACGCGATCGAGCTCTTCCTGTGTAAAAGGATGTTCCGCAATGGCTTCAAGCGTCTTTGTCAGCGTCTGAAGTGATACGGCTTGATCCATGCCAGGTTGCAAGCTCGCGCCGAACATCACGGTGCCGGGCGCAGTCCGATCCATCGTGAAACCAAACACGCTGGCAGCTTGTTTATTAGGCACCATCGCTTTGTAGACTCGGCCTGATGGGGTGTCGGACAGGATCATGCTCGCCAGATCTAAGGCCGCAAAATCTTTGTGCGCAGCAGAGGGGACGTGATACATGGCGGCGACCAATGGTGCGCCGCCAACGCGCCGCAACATGAGACTGCGCTCGCCATCCTGCACTGGATCGACGGTGTACTCGGGGGGTAACTTGCGGGTGGGTTTTGGAATCTTGCCGAAGGACTTCATGACGTCTTCTAGCACCCCCGCCGTATCAAATTTGCCCGTGATAATCAGCACTGCGTTATCGGGTTGATAGTAGGTGCGATAAAAAGCGCGTAATTGGGCGATATCTACGTTTTCAACATCGGAGCGGGCACCGATTGGCGTTTTGCCATAGTTGTGCCATTCGTAGGCAAGGCTGAGCATTTTTTGCCACAAAATTCGGAAGGGATTATTTTCACCACTTTCCATTTCGTTACGCACCACTGTCATTTCAGTGTCGAGATCCTCGCGCTTGATGCTGGCGTTGATCATTGCATCCGCTTGCCAGTTCAAATACCAAGCCAATGTATCGGGGTTGGCGGCAAAGCTTGCGTAATAGTTGGTGCGATCGACGGAGGTGGTCCCGTTTGCCTGCAAACCGCGTTTGGAAAACTCACCGAGTGCATTGGGCAGATTGGGGGTGCCCTTGAACAACATGTGTTCAAGTAAATGGGCCATGCCTGTTTCCCCATAGTTCTCATGACGCGAACCCACCAGATAGGTCATGTTGACCGTTGTAGTGGGCTTGGACTCATCAGGTGCGAGCAGAATGCGCAGTCCATTTGCATCAAGTCGGTATTCGGTAATGCCTTCAACGCTCGTTATTTTTGTCATACCAGTGGGGATCGATGCAGCAAGTGTTTGGCTGCCAAGAAAGGCAAGTGCAGCGCCGACGAAGGCGCGCTTCAAGGCGTCAGTGAACAGCGACATGAGGGAGTCCTGAAAAATACATCGAACCCGTTGGAGCGCATTGACTCCAAATGGTTCATTTTGAAAGCAGTCGCATGGCTTGTTCGATACCGGATACCGTCACCGGAAACATCTTGTTTTGAACAATATTACGAATGATGGAGATGGACTGCCGGTATTGCCAAGACGCCTGGGGCTCAGGATTGAGCCAGACGGCTTTGGGCCAGGCATTGATCATCCGTTGCAACCATTCCGCACCAGGTTCCTTGTTGTAGTGCTCGACAGAACCGCCCGCCTGAAGGATCTCGTAGGGACTCATGGTCGCATCGCCGACAAAAATTAGTCGCCAGTCCGCATTGAATTTGCGCAGCACGTCCCAGGTTTCAAAGCGTTCCATCTGGCGTCTTCTGTTGGATTTCCAGAGGTGCTCGTAGGGACAGTTATGGAAATAATAGACTTCCAAATTTCTGAATTCACTGCTGGCTGCAGAAAAGAGCTCCTCTACACGAGAAATGTGATCGTCCATGCTGCCGCCCACATCGAGCAACATCAAGACTTTGACGTTGTTGTGACGCTCGGGCACCATTTTGATGTCGAGATAACCCGCATTGCGCGCGGTGCTCGTGATCGTATCGCCCAGATCAAGCTCGAGCTCTGAGCCTTCACGCGCGAACCGTCTCAGCCGTCTGAGCGCGACTTTGAAGTTGCGTGTGCCCAACTCTAGCGAATCGTCATAATCCCTAAAATTACGCTCATCCCAGACTTTGACTGCGGAGCGATTGCCGCCCGAGCCGCCGACGCGAATGCCTTCGGGATGGGCGCCACTGTTGCCAAAGGGGGAGGTGCCACCTGTGCCAATCCACTTGCTACCACCTTGGTGACGACCTTTTTGCTCCTCAAGGCGCTCCTTAAACATTTCCATCAGCTTGTCCCAACCGTGCTTTTCGAGCTCGGCTTTTTGTTCCGGTGTCAGCCGTTTTTCAAGTTCAGCGACCAACCAGTCAAGCGGGATTTTTTTGCCAGGTGGCAGCTTTTGTTCGAGGCTGCGGTAATAGCTGGCAAAGGCCCGATCGAAACGATCAAAAAGCGTTTCATCCTTGACTAAGGTTGTACGTGCCAGAAAATAAAAATCCTCAAGCGTGGGCGGCATGATCGGACTGGATAACGCCTCCAGCAAGGTCAGATACTCTTTGACCGAAACGAGGAGCTTTTGCGAGCGAAGATGATAGAAAAAGTCAACGAGCATGGCGTTTAAGTTGATAGGTCAATTGGTCACGCACTTCTGGCCATTCACCCGCGGTCACGCTATACATGACGGTGTCGCGGACTGTGCCGTCACGGCGCAGTGCGTGGTGTCGAAGTACGCCATCGCGTTTCGCGCCGAGCCGCTCTATTGCGCGTTGTGAGGCGAAATTAAAATTGTCCGTGCGCCAGCCGACGACGGCCGCACCTAAGGTGTCGAACGCGTGGGTGAGCAGCAACAGTTTGCAGGCGGTATTGACGTGGCTGCGCTGGCGACTCTTGGCATACCAGGTGTAGCCGATCTCGAGTCGTGCAACAGAAGCGATGATGTCGTGATAGCGTGTGCTACCAATCACCGTATTGGTAGCAGCGTCGATGACAACAAAAGGCAGCATGTGTCCCGCTGCATGACCATCGAGCGCCGCTTGGATGTAGGCGCTGGTCTGATCCGGCTCGGGTACGGACGTGACGCGCAGATTCCAAAGCTCGCCATCCTGTGCCGCTTCGATGAGGGCTTGTGTGTGGCTCAGTGCGAGCGGTTCGAGACGCACACCATGCCCGACGAGCGTGCATGGTTGCGGTTTTTGTTTGAAACTCTGATCAGGCGCCATTTGCAGGGCCCGTCGGACGGCGTGTGCTGGTGCGCGTCACGGCAGCCAGACGCTCGAGGAGTTGCAAGTCTTGTTCGTTTTTAAGCAGTGCACCAGCGAGCATCGGGATTGAGGTCGCTGCATGGGCATCAATCTGATCAGCCGAGACATCCTCGGCAATCAGTAGGCGCAGCCAGTCAAGAAACTCCGAGGTGGACGGTTTTTTCTTGAGCCCAGGGGCCTCGCGCAAGGCGAAAAAAGTATCGAGAGCAGCACGCAGAACATCGGCATGCAAATTAGCAAAGTGCACATCGACAATGCTGCGCAGTGTTTCGCGATCCGGGAAGCGGATGTAGTGAAAGAAGCAGCGACGCAAGAACGCATCTGGTAGATCTTTTTCATTGTTCGAAGTGATAATCACCAGTGGCCGATGGAGGGCCTTGATCGTGGCGCGTGTCTCATAGACATGAAATTCCATTTGATCGAGCTCACGCAGCAAATCATTTGGAAACTCGATATCCGCCTTGTCAATTTCATCGATCAGGAGGACGACAGGTTCGGGCGACTCGAATGCTTGCCACAACACACCTTGAATGATGTAGTTGCGAATGTCTTTGACTTTTTCATCACCCAACTGTGAGTCACGCAAGCGTGACACCGCGTCATAATCGTAAAGGCCCTGGTGCGCCTTGGTGGTGGATTTGATATGCCACTGCATTAAAGGGCGCCCTAGTGCGTGGGCGACTTCCTCGGCCAGCATGGTCTTGCCGGTGCCAGGCTCGCCTTTGATGAGCAAGGGGCGCTGCAGGGTGAGGGCGGCGTTAACGGCCAATTTGAGGTCGTCGGTCGCGACATAGCGTTCAGTGCCGTCAAAGCGGGCGGATGCTGCTGAAGAGGGGATCTTGGAGGTCATTGTTTGCCAAAATGAGAGTAATCAAAGTCAGTTGTGATGCATATTTCAGGTCTAATTTTCCCAATTATCGTACAATCCTAACGTTTTGCGGCCGGGATTCAATCCCGGGACTTTTCCTTGCCAGACCAAGAGTCAATTATGAAGTTTCCGAACAATTCGCAGTCTCTGTTTATGGATGCTACTTCGAAGCGCGATCTTAAGCGCGTCTCAGTGGCCCGCACGATCGTCAATTTGGCTCTCGCTGCTTCCTGTGCCGTCGCTTTTCCGGCTCTGGCCGCCGACCCGCCAAAGGGTGATATCGAAGCCGCCAAGGCCAAGGTTTCCATGTGTATTGGTTGCCATGGTATTCCCGGTTACCGGGCCAGTTTCCCCGAAGTCTATTCCGTCCCTAAAATTTCCGGTCAGAATGACAAGTACATTCAGGCCGCGCTGCGTGCCTATGCTTCTGGTGAGCGGACCCATCCTACGATGGACGCGATCTCCAAGAGCTTGTCAGATCAGGATATTGCTGATCTCGGCGCCTACTACTCCAATCTGAAATAACCGGGGGCTCTTATGAAACACTTAACGCTTGCCCTGACCGGGGCGCTTCTCCTGGGATCTGCTAGTTTGGTGCAGGCCGCCGATCTGGCCGCTGGTAAAGCGGTTTGGGATAAGCTGAACTGTGCGTCATGTCATGGCGCCGATGCGGTCAAGTCTATTGACCCTTCTTACCCAATTCTAGCGGGTCAGCATGCTGACTTCTTGGTACAGGCACTGCGTGCCTATCAGCGTGGCGCTGAGGGTGCACCCGCGACATCCAACATTCGCAAAAATGCCATTATGGGAACATTTGCAAAACAGTTGTCACGCCAGGACATCCAAAATGTCTCGGCTTGGCTAGCTGCGCAACCAGGACCTCTGAGCGCGCGTCGCTAATTTTTTAAAAATCGGGGGGCCGCCCAAGCGCGTCGCACCGAATAAGTGACAAAGGGTCAGTCTCTACTGACCCTTTGTCTTATGAGCTCGATATACGCATCGCTATCTAGCGCTGTACCAAGACGTTGTGACTCCCAGACCACTTGTCCTAGGCACTCCATGATTTCGTGGACGGCATGGTGCGTGTCGGTACGGGAGGCGAGCCTTTCGTAAGCTTCTCGGATGCCACGAGGATGGTCAATCGACAATTGCTCCGCAATCGCTAAATGCATGGACAGATGAAGAAATGGATTAGTTTTTCCCTCTTCAACATTGAATTCGCGTGTCATCGCATCCGGTTGCTGAAGCACTTCGTGGTATTCGGGGTGTTGTTCAATCCAGTCCAGTGCAATACTTTCGAGGGGCGTCAACACCTGTCGTGCTTGGTGTTTTTGCCATGTCTCAATAAAAAACTGACGGACCTGGTCGCGTGAAGGATTGAACATATTTGGAGCCTAAAACGTCTGAAACGGAGAGAAGGTGGTAATAAAATGATGCTTTTATCCCTAAATTAGGGCATTCCCTGATGTGGTGTGCTGATCTCTGGTGCAGAATCCGATTCATGTAGTGGAGAGACAAAGCTCTAAAAGGGCACGCCAGCATCATCGGCATTATAAAAATAAGCAGTGTTAAATATTAAAAAGAAAAGCACAACGGCTGGCACAATATGTGTCGGCCGTTGTTGCGTTTGGGCCGCAATAGATTTTTTCGGAAATCATGACTGCTTCGACTGATTCAGGAAAGCCCGACCCCTACTGGCGTAAAAATTTACGTCTAATTGGTATTTTGCTTGCGATCTGGGCCATTGTCACCTTTATCCCGGCTTACTTTGCCATTGAGCTTGCGGGTGTAACTTTATTTGGTTGGCCGTTTCCGTTCTGGGTTGCCGCCTTTGGGGGGCCCACCGTATTTTTGATGATTGTGGGTGTCTATGCATGGCGCATGGAGCACTTGGATCGGCAGGCTCGCGCCAAGCGCTTGGTCGATCAACAAAGAAGTCAGACTTGAACTCCTCAAATAAAACGTCGTCTGAGAGTCAGCAGCATGCTTTTGGTGTGCGTTTGTTTCGAGGGTACGCTGCATACACGCTGGGTTTCGTCACGCTGGTGCTGCTGTTAGCTTTGCTGGAGGTTTTTGGGCTGGAACGGCAGTGGATCGGCTACGCTTTTTTATTGTCCACCGTCGCGTTGTATGCCGGTATTGGCATTATGTGCCGTACGTCCGATCCGCTTGAATATTATGTCGCGGGACGTCGTGTGCCTGCTGTGTTCAATGGAATGGCCACGGCTGCTGACTGGATGTCGGTGGCCTCCTTCATCGGTATTGCAGGCACGTTGTATCTTTCGGGTTACAACGGCCTCGCCTATATTCTGGGTTGGACAGGGGGGTATGTCTTAGTCGCCCTCTTTTTGGCGCCATATCTTCGAAAGTTTGGTGGCTATACGATCCCCGAGTTTTTGGGCGCACGTTTTGGCGGTAATTTACCAAGACTCGTCGGTGTCGTGTGCGCGGTATTGTGCTCCTTTACCTATCTTGTCGCACAGATTTATGGGGTTGGCATTATTACGACCCGAATGACGGGCATTTCCTTTGAGCTCGGCATTTTTATTGGGCTCGGTGGGGTGTTGGTCTGTTCGTTTCTGGGCGGCATGCGGGCCGTCACGTGGACTCAAGTGGGTCAGTACATCATTTTGGTGATCGCCTATCTCGTGCCCGTTGTATGGCTTGCTGTCAAGCAAACGGATAATCCGCTTCCCCAGCTTGCTGCGAGTGCGGTGTTGCAACAAGTGGTCGAACGAGAACGAGTTCTGACCCGTGATGACGCCGAGCTGGAGGTCCGCAACATCTGGCAAAGTCGGGCTGATCTGATGCAGTCCAGAGTTTCGAAACTTCCGGAGTCGTGGGAGACGGAGAAGCAAGCATTGAGTGTGAGGTTGTTACGGGCGCGTGCGATTGATGCGCCGATGGTCGAAATCCGCTCCCTTGAAAGGGAGTTCGCTGCCTATCCTCGCTCGGTCGAAGCCGCGAGGACGATGTGGTCTAAAGCCCGCGACGATTTCGCCGCACGTGCAGCCCCGCCTATCCCACACGCGGAGCCATTTGCCAGCAAAACAGACGAGTCTCCAAATGCTGTCAGGAACAACTTTTTAGCGATCGTTTTATGTCTGATGCTCGGCACTGCGGGGTTGCCACATATTTTGATGCGGTCCCTCACAACACCTTCAGTCGGCCATGCCAGGCAGTCAGTATTCTGGTCGCTGTTGTTTATCTTATTGCTCTATCTGACGGCACCTGCTTTGGCGATCCTCGTCAAGTTTGAGATTTACACCAACCTTGTGGGTTTGCCGTTTGTTGATCTTCCTTCTTGGGTCAGTGCATGGTCGGCCGTAGATCGTTCATTGATCAGTATCTTGGACCTGAATCAGGATGGCATTGTTCAATTGTCCGAAGTGCAACTGGGTGGTGACGTTGTGGTGTTAGCCGCACCGGAAATAGGGGGTTTGCCTTATGTTGTCTCCGGACTCGTCGCGGCGGGTGCGCTCGCCGCCGCACTCTCAACGGCCGATGGATTACTGCTGACGCTCTCGAATGCTTTGTCCCACGATACGCTCTTGCGCGCGGTTTCATCACGGATGGGGGCGGGGCGACAGGTGATTCTGTCTAAGGTGCTGCTGCTTGTTGTCGCATTTGCCGCGGCGTGGGCCGCGACTCGCACACCTGCAGATATTTTATTTTTGGTGGGTGCTGCATTTTCGTTTGCGGCAGCGACATTTTTCCCAGTACTCGTGATGGGCATTTTCTGGAAACGCGCCAACAAATGGGGTGCGACTGCAGGTATGTTGACGGGACTCGCGACAACGATTTTTTATATGGTGCAGACCCAACCATGGCTGCGTGAAATGATATTAGGTATTCCGCGTAGCGTTCCACTGGAATTGTGGTGGGGGATCCAACCGATTGCCGCTGGTGTATTTGGTGCGGCAGTGGCTTTTGTCGTGATTGTGTTGGTGTCTTACCTGACGCCACAGCCTGATGAGGTGACTCAACAAATGGTGGACTATCTGCGTGAGCCAGACTAAAGGCTAGAGGCGCAAGAGCGCGAGTAGTGCACCTCGGCCACCGTGAGCCTGAGGGGCTGAGGCAAAGGCACTGATGGTGCTGAGTTGAGTGAGCCATTGCGCAACGCGGGACTTGAGCACGGATTGACCATCCGCAGAACCGTAGCCCTGGCCATGCACGATTCGTACACAGCGGGTGCCATGCGTTTTGCTTGCTTCAATAAACTGTGCGAGGGCAATTTTGGCCTCATCGCTATTCATCCCATGCAAATCAAGATGAGCACCCACCGGCCAGAAGGCACGGCGCAATTGTCTTAGCACTTCTGGCCCCATGCCAGGTGCGAGCCAAGCAAGGTCTGCATCCTCTGTTGAAAAAGGTGAAAACGCATCTGAGAGTGCAGGGGCTGTTGGCTGTTCTTGACCGAGTGCACGCTGGCGTCGCTGAGCCACGACCTCAGCACGAGCCCGCTCAGACGGCCGATGTACCGCACGTGGGGCGGCCTTGATCGGTGTAACAGCTTGTGTGGCACGCGCAAACAGTTTGATTTCTTCAGCTGTGGCCACGCTTTTAGGCGCTTGAGGGGAGGCTTGTGGCCTCGCTTGTTGGGCAGCCTGTTCGCGCAAGGCGCGGGTGCGCTGTTCTTCAAGCGCTGCCTGTTGCAAGCGCTTGAGATCAGCGAAACCCGCTTTATTACTCTGCATTCTCCAGCCAGCGCTGTGCGTCGAGTGCGGCCATGCAGCCGGTACCCGCGCTCGTGATCGCTTGACGATACACGTGGTCCTGTACGTCGCCGGCGGCAAAGACGCCCGGTACGGAGGTCATGGTCGCGAGCCCTGATAGACCACTGCGCGTCACGATGTATCCGTTAGCCATGTCGAGTTTGCCCTCAAACATGGAGGTGTTTGGCTGATGACCAATGGCAATAAACACTCCCGTGACAGCAAGCTCTTCGGTTTTATCTGAGTCTGTCGCACGTAAGCGGACCCCGGTCACGCCGGAGTCGTCGCCGAGGACCTCGTCAAGCTGACGGAATGTGGCGAGCTTCATGTTGCCGTTCGCGACTTTGTCCATCATTTTGTCGATCATGATGGGCTCTGCGCGGAACTTGTCACGGCGGTGAACGACAGTGACGGAGCGACAGATATTCGACAGGTAGAGCGCCTCTTCGACAGCAGTATTACCGCCACCGACCACAATCACATCCTGGTTTTTGTAAAAAAAACCGTCGCATGTCGCGCAGCCAGATACGCCACGACCCATGAAGGTCTCTTCGGAGGGCAAACCAAGGTATTTTGCTGAGGCCCCAGTCGAGATAATCAGGGCATCGCAGGTATATTGAGCGCCACCGTCACCGGTGAGGCGAAAAGGACGCGATGAAAAATCAACACTGGCGATATGATCAAACACCATCTCGGTATTAAAGCGTTCTGCATGCGCGGCAAAGCGCTGCATGAGCTCCGGACCTTGAACGCCCGCCGCATCTGCTGGCCAGTTGTCCACGTCGGTCGTTGTCATCAGTTGACCGCCTTGGGCGATTCCAGTGATCATGACAGGATTAAGGTTGGCTCGAGCAGCGTAGACTGCGGCGGTATAGCCAGCAGGACCCGATCCAAGGATGAGAACTTTGGCGTGTTTTGTTGTTGACATCAGATTTACCCTCTATATTCAGCAGCAAATTATAATGGTCTCCATGTCTAGACTTTCCCCAGCCACAACGCGGACTTCGCGAACGACCCGAAATACCCGAAATGGGCCCTCGGTCATGCAAACACGACTCCTCTCTATTCTGCGAGAGGCGCGTTGGATCGCGTTCGCGGCGCTCGCAGCGTGGCTGACCTTGGTGCTTGCCACTTGGGATTCGGGTGACCCGGGCTGGTCCCACTCCTTTGGACGGGATGGCGTTGCCTCGCATAATCGCGGCGGACTGATGGGCGCCTATGTTGCGGATATCTTATTGTATTTATTCGGTTTTTCAGCTTGGTGGTGGGTCGTATTATTGCTTCATCGGGTGCGGGCGGGGTATCTCAGACTGGCGACGCAGATTCGTACGCGAGGCGAGCCGGAAACGCTTGCAAGAGTCCGCTGGGAGCAGGGCATTGGCTTTTTCATGGCGCTGTTGGGGTCTGTCGGGCTGGAGTCCTACCGCCTGAGCTCTTGGGGCATGCAGCTCCCAGGACGCACGGACTTTACGAGTGGAGCAGGTGGTGTGATTGGTCAGGCCTGGTCGGGTTTTCTGTCTTCCTCATTGGGTTTTGCGGGTAGCACCCTGATATTGCTGGCCTTAATTATCTTTGGATGTAGCTTGTTCTTTGGGTTTTCCTGGCTTTCTGTTGCAGAAAAAATCGGTACCGCGTTCGAATGGGTGTGGGTCAAGATCCGAGACGGACGCGCAGCCAGGCAAGATCGACGCGCCGGCCAGGTTGCACAGGCGGTGCGGCATGAGCAGGTTGAGGCCAAGCACGAGAAAATCGTGCACGAACAGCCGGTTCGGATCGAGCCCGCGATCGTAGCGGTCCAGGCATCCGAACGTGTGCAAAAGGAAAAACAGCAATCTCTTTTTGTCGAGCCCTCGGTCCGCGGAGATTTGCCCGCACTGAGCTTACTGGATCAGCCCGGCGTGGCTTTTGAAACAGTCTCTGATGAAACCATCGAGTACACCTCGCGCTTGATTGAAAAAAAGCTTGCTGATTTTGGTGTCGAAGTTCAAGTGGTTGCCGCACAGGCCGGTCCTGTCATCACTCGATATGAGATCGAGCCTGCAACAGGCGTCAAAGGCAGTCAAATCGTGAATCTTGCCAAGGATCTTGCTCGGGCCCTGAGCCTGGTGAGCATCCGAGTGGTGGAGACCATCCCTGGCAAAAATTTGATGGGCTTCGAACTCCCTAATCCACGTCGGCAGATGGTCAAGCTGTCTGAAATTCTTGGTTCGCAGGTCTACCACTCGAGCGCTTCAGTGGTGACCATGGCCCTAGGCAAAGACATCGCCGGCAACCCAGTCGTCGCCGACCTAGCCAAAATGCCTCACCTGCTCGTGGCAGGGACAACCGGCTCTGGTAAGTCGGTTGGTATCAACGCCATGATTTTGTCCTTGCTTTACAAGGCGGATGCCTCCCAGACACGCCTGATTCTGATTGATCCAAAAATGCTCGAGATGAGTGTTTACGAAGGTATTCCGCACTTGCTCGCGCCCGTTGTCACCGATATGCGCCATGCGGCGAACGCACTAAATTGGTGCGTTGGCGAGATGGAAAAGCGCTATCGCCTGATGAGCAAGATGGGTGTGCGTAATCTGACTGGCTATAACAACAAAATTCGCGATGCAATAAAGCGCGAAGAGCCCATCCCTAACCCCTTTTCACTGACGCCTGATGCACCCGAGCCGCTCAAAGAGTTGCCGACGATTGTGGTGGTGATTGACGAGTTGGCCGACTTGATGATGGTCGTGGGCAAAAAGATCGAAGAGCTGATTGCACGACTCGCCCAAAAGGCACGTGCGGCGGGCATTCACCTGATCTTGGCGACGCAACGACCAAGCGTTGATGTCATCACGGGCTTGATCAAGGCCAACATTCCGACACGCATTGCTTTTCAAGTGTCTTCTAAGATCGATTCACGCACGATTTTGGATCAAATGGGTGCCGAGGCGTTATTAGGGCAGGGCGATATGCTTTACATGCCTCCTGGCACGGGGTTGCCGGTCAGGGTGCATGGTGCGTTCGTCTCCGATGAGGAAGTGCACCGAGTCGTCGAGTCACTGAAATCTCAGGGCGAGCCTGACTATATTGACGGCTTGCTAGAAGGCGGTACCGAAGGCGAAACGGGCGAAGGGTTAAGCGGTGTGACCGGGATGGGCGGAGCGGAGGCCGATCCGATGTACGATCAAGCGGTTGAGGTCGTACTCAAGCACCGTCGCGCATCGATTTCTCTGGTGCAACGCCATTTGCGTATCGGCTATAACCGTGCCGCTCGCCTGCTAGAGCAAATGGAAAATTCGGGACTGGTTTCGACCATGCAGTCCAACGGGAACCGTGAAATTCTTGCCCCTAACGTCCCCCGCGAGGAATGATTCCTATGTTGTTTGGTAGCAAAATCCAGTTTCCAGTTTTGCACATTATGAGACAGCGCTTAATGAAAATGCGCTTAATTAAGATGCGCCTAATTAGGATGCGCTTAGATGCGCTTGTTGCGTTGGTATTTGTTGGCGCGATGACATTATCGACCGCCCAAGCGAATGCCGATAACAATGCTGACACTGCGCGCGAGCAGCTTAGAACATTTGTAACGCAGGTCCAATCTGCAAGCGGCGACTTTTCTCAATATACGGTGGGTCCCCAAGGTCAAACCAAACCTCCCCAGTCGGGCAAATTTTTGTTTATGCGCCCCGGTCGTTTCAAATGGGATGTGCTCAGACCCTATGCCCAACAGATTGTGTCTAATGGCCAGCAAATTTATCAGTTTGACCCAGATCTGAATCAAGTGACCATCCGTAAGGTTGATCAGGCCCTCGGCGCATCACCTGCGGCGATTTTGTTTGGCTCGGGCTCTTTGGATCAGTCTTTCGAAGTCACGGCTTTGCCCAATAAAGACGCGATGTCGTGGCTGCGCGCTAAGCCTAGGCAGCCAGATGCGGGCTTTGTGCACCTCGAGCTTGGCTTTAAGGATGGGCTCCCACAACGGATTGTGTTGCTCGATGGTTTTGGCCAGACCACCCATGTTCAACTCTCAGGTTTTGTGCGCAATCCTGGCTTGTCCACCAGCAATTTTGATTTTGTCCCGCCCAACGGGGCAGATGTCGTGCGCATGTGATGGCGCTCATGACAGCCACCCCAAAGAGACTGTCTCGCGATGGCTGATCTGTTTAAGACTTCACCAAGACCCCCTCTAGCGGAGGCATTGCGCCCGAAGACCTTGGATGAGGTCATTGGGCAGTCTCACCTGCTCGGAGAGGGTAAGCCGCTTCGGCTCGCTTTCCATTCCGGCAAGCCCCATTCCATGATTTTCTGGGGACCGCCTGGGGTTGGAAAAACGACCTTGGCGCGGCTGACTGCGACAGCCTTTAAATGTGAATTCATCGCACTGTCTGCAGTGTTTTCGGGGGTCAAAGATATCCGGGCCTCGATGGAGCAGGCTGAACAAAATCTCGCGATGGGCAAGCACACGATCTTGTTTGTCGATGAAATTCATCGCTTTAATAAGTCGCAACAAGACGCGCTCCTGCCTTATGCCGAGAGTGGGTTGGTGACGTTTATTGGCGCGACAACTGAAAATCCCTCGTTCGAGGTCAACTCTGCATTGCTGTCTCGCGCACAAGTTTATGTATTGAAGTCACTGACGGATGAAGAGCTCAAGCTGTTGTTTGCGCGCGCACAAGAAAAAACCCTGAGCCATCTTGTTTTTGATGAATTAGCGACGGACACCATCATCGGTTATGCGGACGGGGATGCGCGTCGCCTACTCAATCTCTTGGAGCAGTGCCAGTCTGCGGCTGACGCCTCGGGCGTGCAACGCATCGATGCGGATTTTATCCAGAATGCGCTGACCTTAAACTCAAGACGGTTCGATAAGGGCGGGGATCATTTTTATGATCAGATTTCGGCACTACATAAGTCAGTTCGAGGTTCTCATCCTGATGCGGCGTTGTACTGGTTGACCAGAATGCTGGACGGTGGCGCTGACCCCCGGTATTTGTCGCGACGTATTGTTCGTATGGCTTGGGAAGATATTGGGCTGGCCGATCCGCGGGCTATGCAGATTGCCAATGACGCGGCGCTGACCTATGAGCGGCTCGGTAGCCCTGAGGGTGAGTTAGCGCTGGGGCAGGCAGTGATTTATCTCGCTGTCGCGGCAAAAAGTAATGCAGGCTATCACGCTTATAACCAAGCCAGAGCGTTCGTTAAAAACGATAAAAGCCGGGAAGTACCTGTTCATTTGCGCAATGCGCCGACAAAACTCATGAAGGAACTCGGCTATGGGCATGCATACCGCTACGCGCATGATGAGCCGAACGCCTATGCTGCAGGCGAAACTTACCTCCCTGACGGTATTGGCGAGCCTGAGTGGTATCAGCCTGTGCCAAGAGGCTTGGAAATTAAAATTGGCGATAAATTGGCTTTGTTAAAAAAGTGGGATAAGGAAGCTGGGAAGTCCTAAGCGAAAACACTATTCGTACGATCCCATATTTGGCAATGGTCTTTGTGCAGGAATAAGCAAGTATCTTGCCTATAATTCATTAATAAGTGAATATTTTTGTTTGCAAGACCAAAAGACCCCGGTGCAGGCAATTTGCATTGACGGGGGCAGGTGCGACAGGTGCGCACAATCAACAGGGAAATGCGCGATGGAATCGTTGGATGCACTGCTACTCGCCCGTATCCAGTTTGCCTTCACGGTCAGTTTTCACATCGTGTTCCCGGCGTTCTCAATTGGACTCGCTAGTTTTCTCGCTGTGCTTAATGGCTTGCATCTCTGGACGGGCAAAGAGGTTTACCTCACGCTGTTCAATTACTGGATAAAGATTTTCGCGGTCGCCTTCGGGATGGGCGTGGTGTCCGGTATTGTGATGAGTTACGAGTTTGGTACAAATTGGAGCGTCTTTGCAGATAAGACGGGTCCAGTGCTCGGGCCTTTAATGGGCTACGAAGTGATGTCGGCGTTCTTTTTAGAGGCCGGCTTTCTGGGTGTGATGTTGTTTGGCCGCGCGCGCGTGGGCCCTAAGCTGCATTTTTTCGCGACAGCGATGGTGGCATTAGGGACTTTTATGTCCGCCTTCTGGATTTTGTCTGTCAACAGCTGGATGCATACGCCCGCGGGTTATGCGATCAACGAGGTTGGCCAGTTCATCGTTGAGGACTGGTTCAAAGTCATCTTTAATCCTTCGTTTCCTTATCGCCTCGTGCACATGCTGCTAGCGGCTTACTTGACGACGGCCTTTGTGGTGGGCGGAGTCGCCGCCTTTCACTTGCTCAAAGAACGTGTTCGTATGCGTCAGTCTGGCGCGCTGGCCTCCCCAGATGGTCAGGCTGCGACACGCGTGATGTTTTCGATGGCAATGTGGATGGCAGCGATTGTCGCGCCTATCCAGATCATGGCGGGCGACGCGCACGGGCTGAACACGCTTGAGTACCAGCCCCGTAAGATCGCAGCAATCGAAGGCCATTTTGAAAAAGATGGCAAGGCTCCGCTTATTTTATTTGGTATCCCAAATACCAAAGAGGAGCGGATGGATTATGTCATTGAGATCCCCTACCTCAGTAGCCTGATTCTGACGCATTCATTAGATGGTGTGGTCCCAGGGCTCACGCAGTGGCCGGTTGCGGACCGTCCCCCTGTAGGGCCGGTGTTTTATGCCTTTCGCGTGATGGTGGGCATTGGCATGCTGATGTTGTGTGTGGGCCTCTGGAGCCTGTGGTTGCGCTATCGTGGACGGTTGTATGACACGCCGCTGATGCATCGTTTTGCGTTAGTGATGGGCCCTTCGGGTTTCGTGGCAGTGTTAGCCGGTTGGACGGTGACAGAAGTAGGACGTCAACCGTATACCGTTTATAACTTGCTCAGAACAGCAGATTCTGCTTCACCCATTGATGCAACAGCGATTGCCTTTTCCTTGGCGGCTTTTGTGGTGGTGTACTTTTTTGTGTTCGGCGCAGGTGTGTATTACATCCTGCGCTTAATGAAATCGGCGCCACAGGCGGGTGCAGTTGAGCTTTCTGTGCATGAGCCTGTTCGTGCAGCAGGGATTGTGCCTGGCCCGACGTTGAGCGCCAAAAGTGCGCAGACGGGCCTGGGTGGCACAGATGGAGAGCGGACATGACCCTCGACTATGCCTTGATCTGGGCGGGACTGATCGCCTTTGCAGTACTGGCCTATGTAGTGCTGGATGGTTTTGATCTTGGGGTCGGTATTCTGTTCCCCTTTGCCAAGTCAGAGCAAGAGCGCGACATGATGATGAATTCTGTTGCGCCCGTCTGGGATGGGAACGAGACGTGGCTGGTGTTGGGTGGGGGCGGTTTGTTTGCTGTGTTTCCGCTAGCCTATTCGATCATCATGCCCGCTTTGTACGCGCCAATCTTCATGATGTTGTTAGCGCTTGTGTTTCGCGGCGTCGCCTTCGAGTTTCGCTGGAAAAGTCAGAACCGTAAATATATCTGGGACTGGGCGTTCGCCGGGGGCTCTTTGGTGGCGACGTTTGCGCAAGGCATCGCGTTAGGCGCACTGGTTCAAGGGATCCCCATTTCTGGTCGTGCCTATGCGGGTGGCTGGTGGGATTGGTTGTCAGCATTTAGTCTGCTCACTGGAGTCGCGCTGGTGGTGGGCTATGCGTTGCTCGGTTCTACTTGGCTCATGCTCAAAGGCACTGGGCGGGTTGAAGAGATGGCTAAACGCATCGCCTCAAGACTAGGCATTGTGCTGTTGGCCCTGATCGCCTTGGTGAGTGTGCTCACCCCTTTCTTGCACGAGCACTTTTTGCAGAAATGGTTTGCATGGCCCGCGATGCTACTGTCGCTCACTGTTCCGATCTTAGTTGTTTTCTGTGCTTATGCCTTTTTTCGTGGCATCAAGCATGATCGTCCTCTGATGTCGTTTTTGGCAGTAGAGGGCCTCTTTGTGCTGTCCTATCTTGGTTTGGTCATCAGTTTCTTTCCCTATATCGTGCCTTCTTCTGTCACGATCTGGCAGGCTGCAGCGCCTGACAATAGTCTGAAATTCCTGCTGGTGGGGGCGGTGTTCCTGATCCCAATCATTTTGGCTTATACCGCGTATGCCTATTGGGTGTTTCGCGGAAAAGTCGGACCGACGCACGACTATCACTAGGCGACGCATAATGAAACGCTGGGGTTGGATGCTATTGATTTGGTTGTTAAGCGTGGGGGCGTTGTCCATCGTGGCATGGCTGCTTCGGAGGATACAATACGCGATTCACTAGCCTTTTCCTTGCCCATAGATCATGCTTGACCCAGCGTTGTTGCGTAAAGACCTAGAAGCCGTTGTGCGTCGCCTCGCGAGCCGCGGCTTTGCCTTCCCTCTCGAAGCATTTAATAGCCTCGAGTCCCGTCGCAAGACCGTTCAGACAGAAACTGAAAACCTACAAGCTCAGCGCAATGCGCTGGCCAAGCAAATTGGTGGGATTAAGTCGCGCGGCGAGGACGCCACAGCAGTGCTGGCCGAGTCCCAAGCGATTCCTGCTCGCCTCAAGGCGCTCGAACAAGACTTGACAGACATTCAGTCTCAGCTCAACGACATGTTGATGTCTATCCCTAATATGCCGCACGAGGACGTGCCTGTGGGGAGCGACAGCGATGGCAATATCGAGGTGCGACGATGGGTTCCTGTCGCGGATCCGATAACGGGCGATCCCAAACCACTGGATTTTGAGCCTCGCGATCACGTGACGCTTGGCGAATCGATCGGACTGGACTTCGACGTTGCCGCAAAATTATCGGGCGCTCGCTTTAGTTTTATGCGGGGTCAGATGGCACGGCTACATCGCTCGCTCGCGCAGTTCATGCTCAACCTGCAGACTGACCAGCACGGTTACACCGAGTGCTATACGCCCTATATTGTGAATGCCTCTACCTTGATGGGTACTGGGCAGCTCCCCAAGTTCAAAAATGATATGTTCTGGGTGACACGCGGAGGCGACGAGCCGACGCTTGACGAACAGGGCAATGTTGTCGCAGGCGAAGAGCAATACCTGATCTCAACGTCCGAAATCACGCTGACGAGTATGGTGCGCGATACCATTGTGCCCGCCGCAGATTTGCCCATCCGACTGACTGCGCACACGCCTTGTTTTCGTTCCGAAGCCGGTAGCGGTGGCCGTGACACACGCGGACTCATTCGTCAGCACCAGTTCGACAAAGTCGAGATGGTTCAGATCGTGGCGGCTGATGCTTCCTATCAAGCCTTAGAAGACATGGTTGGACATGCTGAAAAAGTATTGCAGCTGCTGGGTCTGCCCTATCGCGTGATGGCGCTGTGCACAGGCGACATGGGTTTTGGTGCGACTAAAACCTACGATCTTGAGGTCTGGCTTCCTGCACAGAATACCTGGCGCGAAATCTCCTCAGTTTCCAATTGCGAGGCGTTTCAGGCGCGACGCATGCAGGCGCGAACACGCGTTGAAAATGGTAAACCAGAGTTTGTGCACACGCTGAACGGATCGGGACTGGCTGTTGGACGTGCGCTGGTGGCCGTGCTGGAAAACTACCAGCAAGCGGATGGCAGTGTGGTGGTGCCTGAGGTATTGCGCCCACTCATGGGTGGCTTGAGTGTGCTCAAGTAAGATGTGTTTGGTATCGGTGCTTGCGATGCTGGTCGGTATTAATTTTGATAAGGTTTAGGGGCGATGAAGTCTTGGTCTAAGTGTTTGACAAAAAAATGCCTGACGGTGGCGGCATTGATGCTCTTCGGTGCATTGACGACGCTGGAGGTCGCTTTGGCGACTCCGACGCAAGGCCAATACTTACCGACCGTGCAGCACCCTGCACCCGCGTTTCCTTTTCTTCAGGGCGCACTCAAAAATCAGGCTGATGATGCGTGGGCGCATTATCAGAAAACGATTGGACAGCCGCTTTCGACCTGGGCGGCCACTGAAGTCGCGGCCAAACCAAGTGGGACGGTGTTTTATCCCTTTTCAGGCCCAGACTTTGTGACGGTTGCCCATGCTTTCCCCAACGCGGACCGTTACGTCATGGTTGCAATGCAAGCCGCCGGTGCACCAGTGACGCTGGCCACGATGAATCAGGCACGTGCACAAGGCTTTCAGCAGAAATTTATGCGTGAATGGATGAAATTCAGTCGCCTAGCATTTTTCAGAACGGATGACCTAAACGAAGACCAGCGCGACCAGTTTGCGCCCATTGGGGTCACCACTATCTTGTCTACGTTTGCGCTTTATTCTGGCTATGACGTGATGGAGATCTATCCGATCGCTTTCGACGCGCAGTCAGGCGATTTCGTCAAGAGTACAGACGGGACTTGGCGCTCGGTGCGTTTGGTCCTGAACAAGGCTGGTAAGCCGGTCACACTTGATTATGTGAGCCTAGATTTATCAGATGCGAGTTTGAGCAAAAGTGAACCGATCCGCAAATGGCTGGCCCGCGAGGCGCATCATCCCGTCCTGATCAAGGCAGCCTCACACTTGCTTCAGGAAACTTATTTCTCTATCCTCAGAGACATCCTAGTAGCCAACGCGACGATGGTGGTTCAGGACGAAACAGGTCTGAACTACACCAACCTGGCAGAGATTGGTCCAGTAGACCTATATGGCGGCTTTTTGTATCCTCATGAGCTTTTTAATCGTAAAAAGCAAGAGTCACTAGGTCAAGCGTATCGTGAATCGCAAAACGTCAAGCCTCTGCCTTTTGCCTTCAGCTATAACAAAACGAATGAACGCCGTAGCGTTCAAGTGGTTCGCCGCCCGAACTAATCCATTCGTAAACTATCGTTTACGGGCAAAAGCCTGCTGACTAAACTTCAGTACAGCTCGATTAAACATCTCAGGCTCATCGACAAATAAGGCGTGTCCTGCTTTGTCAAACATTTCGACAGTGATGAGGTCGGGGGCGCGCTTGAGTTTGAGCGCATCGGCCTGCTCTTTTAACCAAGGGCGCACGGCATACAGAACCGGGACCTTTTGTTTTTGTAGGGTTTCGCTCCAGTAGGTACGCGGGTAGGGCTGATTCAGTAACTGGATCGCTACGTCTGGTGCCGCCTGCAACGCAGAATCCAGTACGGCTTGTGCCAGCATGGGTGGAGGCGTTTTGCGGTAAATGTCCTGACTAAAAGTTCGCATGTATTGTTCGCGCTTGACGGGATCGTTCATCGTTTGCGCAAAATTTGATCGTCGTCCTTTTGGAGGGCGACCTTCGCCCACAGAGTTATCGATCAGAATCAACCCACGCAGCCCTTTGGGGTTGTATTGTGCAACGTAGTCCAGAGACTCCAGCACGCCGAGTGACCAGCCCGCCAACACAAACTCGTTGACCTTGGTGGCTTTTAAAAACTCGGCAATGTCCTGAATCCGACGCTTGGGTGCATGGGATTGTTGAGTGACCTCCGACAGTCCCTGCGAGCGTGGATTGAGGGCGAGCACACGATATTGACGCGCCAGCACTTCCAATTGTTTTTCAAAGACGGCTGCAGGCATAAGCCAGCCAGGAATCAGTACGATCGCTTGTTCGCCGCGACCAGCTTCGATATAGTGCAGACGCACACCATCAGACGTCTTGAATGTGTGATGTTGCAGGGCTGCGGTGAGTCCGATGGTAGGCATCAGTGCCAGCGATAGAACACAAAGGAGTTGCTTCAATGGTTTCATGGGTACACTTCGGCGTCCAAGTCTCAAAATCAACAACTAGATGACATTATGATGGAAATCACAGGTAATACGCGACTCTATGGCATTGTCGCGGATCCAATCTCGCAGGTGAAGACCCCACAGACGATGCATCGTCTTTTTGAAAAAAGAGGGACGGACGGCGTGCTCGTGCCGATGCATGTTGCACCTGAGGCTTTGGAGGCCTTTGTGCAAGGTCTGCGCGGCGTATTGAATTTTGGTGGCATGATTGCAACGGTTCCGCATAAAACGGCCATGGTTTCTTTATGTGATGAGATCACGCCCGCTGCACGTTTGGTGGGTGCTGTGAATATTGTTCGACGTAACCCGGACGGCAGCCTCTCCGGCGATATTCTGGATGGGCAGGGCTTTGTGGCAGGGCTGCGTCTGCATGGGATCGAGCCCGCCGGTCTGCGGGTGTTTTTGAGCGGTGCAGGCGGAGCTGCGCAAGCGATCGCCTTTGCGCTCGCGGATGCGGGGGTCGCGCAGTTGGATATTTACAATCGGACGTCGAGCAAGGCACAGCAGGTCATCACGCGACTGTCTGCCATCTATCCCTCTATCCCAATGTCCACCGTATCCGCAAATCCTGCTGGCTACGACTTGGTCGTGAACGCGACTTCGCTAGGCATGAGAGAGAACGATGCGCACCCATTTGACTTTGATGGTTTAAGTGCCGGACAAACGGTTGCGGAAATCATTATGACGCCTGCGCTGACACCTTTGCTTGCGGCCGCACAGGCTAAAGGGTGTCGCATACAGTATGGTTTACCGATGCTAGAGTGCCAGATCGAATTAATGGCTGACTTCATGGGGGTCGCACAGTAATGAAACAGTTCGATTATGTGATTGTGGGTGGTGGCACAGCGGCGTGTGTCTTAGCCAATCGCTTGACGGCAAATGGTCAGTATTCTGTCTTGATGCTTGAAGCTGGGGGTGAGCCCAAGAGTATGTGGATCAATATTCCAGCGGGTTTTTCCAAATTGCTGAACGATCCCATTTATAACTGGCGCTTTGAAACCGAGCCAGAGGACGGCACCTTGGGCCGCAAGATTGCGATACCGCGTGGCAAGGGTTTGGGAGGGTCGAGTCTGATCAACGGCATGATTTATGTGCATGGTCAGCCTCAAGATTACGATCACTGGGCACACAGCGGCGCGACCGGTTGGTCGGCCCAAGACGTCGCACCGTATTTCAAGAAGATGGAAACCTATCTGCTTGGCGACGATGTGCGTGGCAAAGCAGGACCCATGCATATTCACCAGGTGAGTGAACGCTACCCGATTGCGCATGCCTTGCTAGAGGCCGCTCAGCAGGATGGTCAACCGTTGAGTCAGGATTACAACGGTGTCACGCAAGAGGGGTTTGGGTACTATCAGGTGGCGCAAAAGGGGGGGCAACGCTGGAGTGCGGTGGATGGTTACCTCAATCCAGTGCGTCAGCGTAAAAATCTGACAATTCGCACGGGTGCGCACGTGACAAACGTGATCGTCAAGGATGGTGTTTGCACGGGTGTGACGTACCGCGCGTCTGATGGGGTGCATACGGTCAATGCGCATCGTGAAGTTATTCTTGCGGCCGGTGCTGTGCAAACGCCACAGTTGCTTGAGCTCTCGGGTATCGGTCATCCTGAGCTTTTGCAGCAAATGGGGATCAAACTTGTTCACGCGGCACCCCGGGTCGGCGAAAACTATATTGATCACTTTGCGACGCGGATGAACTGGCGTGTCAAAAATACGCAGACGATCAATGAGTTGGCGCAGGGGTGGCGTTTAGGTTTGGCGGTTCTTCAATATTTCATGCAGCGCAAAGGACTCTTGACACTTGGGACCGGGCTCGTGCATGGATTTGTCAAGACGCAGCCTCAGATCGCAACGCCTGATGTGCAGTATTTTTTCATGCATGCGAGTTATGCGAATGCGGCAATCCGTAAACTCGATCATGCGCCAGGCATGACGATCGGCGTGGCGGGCTTGCGCCCGACCTCGCAGGGCAGCATCCACATCAAATCGAGCGATCCCGCGCAAGGTCCGGCGATTCGCCCCAATTTCCTGGCGACCACAGAAGATCAACAAACGTTGATCGACGGCATGAAGATTGCCCGTCGTATTGTTGGCCAGCAGGCGCTTTCTCAATATATTGATTTTGAAATGAGTCCGGGCGATCCTGTGCAAACGGATGTGCAGTGGTTGGACTTTGGTCGAGCAAATGGTCAGACGATTTACCACCCGATTGGGACGTGTCGCATGGGCTCGGACGACGAAGCGGTCGTCGACGTACGTTTACGTTTTAAAGGTTTGCGTGGTTTACGTATCGTTGATGCGTCTGTGATGCCGGCGATGGTTTCGGGCAATACGCAGTCGCCGGTCATGATGGTGGCTGAGCGCGGGGCAGATTTAATTTTGGAGGATGCGGTAGCATCCTGAGCTTATTTTGGAAGTGTCAAATAGTGCGTCGCTAAGGCCAAAAAGGACTCAACGCCCGGATCTTGTTCGAGCTCATCTGCAACGATGTCGCCCACTGCCTTGGCAATTGAAGCCGCTAGATGGGCATCAAGGAACAGCAGGCGAGAGCGTCTTGCCAGCACATCCTCAACGGAGCGCGCATATTCGTAGCGAACTGCGAAACGGACCATGGCTTCTGTCAGTCCCATCGCAAGCTCGTTTTGCGCGCCGGGCAATGTTTCAAGGAACATCGCCTCATCACCATAAGCGGCACGACCGGGTGCCTCGTGCATCGAGTGGGCAACAACTTGCCCGGACTGCGCACCGATCAGGGGCGTGCGTTCTGTGACGCATGGCGTCGTTTGCGCGAGTAGTTTTGCTTCATCACAATGTGCAAGAACATCCTGTGCCATCGCGCGATACGTGGTCCATTTACCACCCGTCACGGTGACCAGCTTGCTTGGACTCACGAGAACAGTGTGTTCGCGGCTCATTTTTTTGGTGTTTCCAGACGCGTCACTCGGGGGTTTGACCAAGGGCCGCAGGCCGACCCAGATGCTCTTGATATCTGCTCGCGTCGGTGCCCGCTTGAGGTAGCGCGCAGACTCGCGCAAGATGAACGCAAGCTCTTCACTAAAGGGATCGGGTTCTTGGCTGAGGTCATGGCGCGGTGTATCAGTCGTGCCCAAGATCACCTTACCCAACCATGGCACGGCAAACAACACTCGACCATCGCTCGTGTGCGGAACGATCAGCGCCTGATCTCCGGGTAAAAATTCGCGATCTACGACAATGTGAACACCTTGGCTGGGGGCAACGATTGTTTCGCTGGTCTGACCACGTGCTTCGTCATCAAGCTGTCGAATGGCATCAACCCAAACCCCCGTAGCATTGACAACGCACTTTGCCTTGATGGTGTAGGGCAAGCCCGTCTCGACATCTTGCGCAAGAATACCGTTGACGCAGTTTTCCTGATCGTGCAGCAACTCAACCGCTTGGCAATAGTTCAGCAATACTGCGCCATGTTGTGCAGCTGTACGCGCCAGCGCAATCGCCAGACGTGCATCGTCAAACTGGCCATCCCAGTACTGCACTGAACCCTTAAGACCTTCGGTGCGGATGTTGGGTAAGGCTGACTGCGTCGCGGCCACGCCCAAGAATTTCGTGCGGCCCAGGCTGCGGCGGCCCGCGAGTAAGTCATAGATCAATAAGCCAGCGCCATAAAACGGCTTTTCCCAAAAACGATGGCAGGGCATCACAAAGGAGAGGGCACGTGCAAGATGTGGGGCGTTTTTCAGCAGCGTCGCGCGCTCATGCAGTGCTTCATAGACCAGTGAAATATTGCCTTGAGCCAGGTAACGCACACCGCCATGCACGAGTTTGGTTGACCGCGAAGAGGTGCCTTTCGCGAAGTCAGCCCCATCAATCAGCACAACGGACAGTCCGCGCGTCACGGCGTCTAATGCGATACCGAGCCCTGTGGCACCACCGCCAATCACAGCAAGGTCGTAAGGCAGAGCCCGTTCGAGCTTGGATAGCAGCGCCTTGCGGGCAGTGGGCAGAGGCGAGGCGATCGATTGTGGGGCGTTATTCATATTGACAGTTTAGTCCTCTGACCAGCCGCGCGCGCGTTCAATGGCTTGGCGCCAGCGTGCGCGTTTGGTGGCGCGCTGCGCGTCTGACCATTGCGGCTCAAAGCGGCGGTCCTGTTGCCAACAGGCAGCAATACTCTCGAGATTAGGCCAAAGTCCAACTGCGAGACCCGCCAAGTATGCGGCTCCAAGCGCGGTGGTCTCGACAATCTTGGGGCGTACGATGGGCACACCCAAAAAATCTGCCTGTATTTGCATCAACAGATTATTTTTCGAGGCCCCTCCATCGACGCGTAGCTCAGTCAGCTTAAAGCCCGCATCCTTTTCCATCGCCTCAAAAACGTCAGCGACTTGAAGCGCGATGGCTTCAAGTGCCGCGCGTGCGATGTGTGCCTTGGTGGTGCCCCGCGTCATACCAATCAGCGTGCCACGTGCATGACCATCCCAATGGGGCGCACCCAAGCCAGTAAAAGCAGGGACAAGATAAGTATCACCCACATCAGAGACGCTTGCGGCAAGGGCCTCGACTTCAGAGGCTGTTTGTATAATGTTTAGGCCATCACGCAACCACTGTATCGTCGCGCCTCCCATAAAGACCGAGGCCTCAAGACAATATGTCGTCTGAAGGGCAGGCGGAGTTGTAGAGGGTGGAGTTGTAGGGGGTGGAGTTGTAGGGGGTGGAGTTGTAGAGGGTCGTTGCCATCCCACCGTCGTTAACAAATGGTTATGACTGGCCACCGGCTCTGCACCTGTGTTTAACAACATAAAACAACCCGTGCCGTAGGTATTTTTAGCCATACCAGGCTCAAAGCAGCCCTGACCAAAAGTCGCCGCCTGTTGATCACCAATTAGTGCCGCAATCGGTATGGCGCGTCCAAAGAGTGAGGCATCCGTTTGGCCACAAATACCGGAACTGGGCACGACCTCCGGCAAGACAGCAACAGGAATATTAAAAAGAGCGAGTAGCTCTTCATCCCAAGCCAGTGTGTGCAAATTAAAAAGTAATGTGCGTGAAGCATTGCTGGCGTCGGTGACGTGTGCCGCCCCGCCAGTTAACTTCCATGCGAGCCAACTGTCGACCGTCCCAAAAGCAAGCTCACCACGTTGCGCGCGGGCTCGGGCGCCCTCAACGTGATCGAGCAGCCATGCGAGTTTCGTACCCGAAAAATAGGCGTCAAGCACCAAGCCTGTTTTGGCTTGAATCTGTTCAAGGTGGCCTTGCTGACGCAATGTGACACACAGGTCGGCGGTCCGGCGATCCTGCCACACAATGGCGGGTGCAATCGGTTCACCCGTTTGTCGATCCCACAGAACTGTCGTCTCTCGTTGGTTGGTGATGGCGATCGCAGCAATCTCCTCCGCAGAGCAGGATCGCGCGACTAATTGTTGAGCCACCTCGATCTGTGTGTTCCAGATATCGCGGGCATCGTGTTCGACCCAACCAGGGCGTGGGAAGTGTTGTGGATACTCTTGCTGCATTGAGTCGACTGCCGAGCCTGCTGAATCGAACAAAATAGCCCGTGAACTCGTGGTGCCTTGGTCAAGTGCCAGAATGTATTTCATAGAATCAAAAACATACAGATTAATCTCCGTGCGAGTAGCTTCAGATTATGCCTTTGCTTTGATGCAGGGGAGATGCTTCATGATGGTCTCAGCGTTTACCCTCGTTTCAACGAGATTAAGCGAAATCGGGGAGAACCAGAATCGTCTTTATCTCTCAGAAGTGCTTAAATCTCGAACAAACGGATTATTCAAATAAAAAAATACCTCGGGGACGGCACGTTTCATCATGATGACATCAGAGTATTTACCTTTTGACCCATTGGTCGCACCCAAGCACAAATTACCTGTGGGCACGGTGGATTGTCACTTCCATGTGTTCGAAGATCCAAAGGTTTATCCCTATACCGCTGTTCGCTCCTACACGCCAACGTTGGCGCCCTGGGCGGCCTTCGAAGCGATGAATCATGCGATTGGCGCTGATCGCGCCGTGCTGGTACATCCTTCAGTCTATGGTCACGATCACAGTACCTTGCTTGACACCATGCACGCGCATGCGGATCGCCTGCGTGCGGTCGCGGTCTTGTCCGTTGATAGTACTGATGCGGAGATTGAACGGTTGCACTTAGCGGGGACGCGTGGCACACGCGTCAACATCTTGTTTGCAGGGGGCAGTCAGCTCAGCGATGCTGAAACTTTAGCGCATCGCATCAAGCCCTTTGGCTGGCATATTCAGTTTTTGGTGGACGTCGCGGCAAAGCCCGATATTCCGATGTGGGCCGCTAAGCTCGGTGTACCTGTCGTCTTTGATCACTTTGGCCACCCTTCAAAACCAAGCGTTCAAGACGCAGGTTTTCAGAATATGTGTGCGTTGGTCAAAGAGGGCACTGCCTGGGTCAAGCTATCCGGCGCCTATCGCGTGGTCGACCCCGCCTTGCAGTGGTCGGCGATCCAGCCGTTTGTTGATGCGTTGTTACATACCAGAACAGACCGCCTAGTCTGGGGGACGGACTGGCCTCATCCGAATATTCCTGCGCCCATGCCAAACGATGGCGACATCGCTGAAACCGTATTCAAATGGTTACCCACCGAGGCATTGCGTCAGCAGATTTTGGTCAAAAATCCCGAGCAGTTGTATGACTTTGCTCCGTTTGTACAGAATTAGAACAAAACTTAGCAGTCAATTTATCCAGGAGATATAAATATGAAACGTCGTCACCTCTTAGCCCTTTCTGCCATTGTTTCAGCCGCCTTTACGTTTTCGATGCCTACAGCCGTGAGCGCGCAAACGGTTCTAAAGCTTGGCTGGACGACCTCTGATAGTCCAACCGACCCCTATGCGGTGGGTGCCCATGCCTTTAAAGATGCCGTGGAAAAGCTGACAAAAGGCTCGGTTCAGATTCAGCTCTACCCAAATCGTCAGTTAGGCGATGAGAAGCAAATGATGGAAGGCGTGCGTTTCGGTACGGTCGACTCCGCCATCATTACCAACGCCGTGATTGCGCAGATTGAGCCTGCTTTCCAGATCAACGATTTGCCATTCCTGTATTCCAACGAAGCCCAGGCGCAAAAAGCCCTGGACGGTAAAGTTGGACAGGACCTTGCCGCATTGTTGGCCAAGAAGAACATCATTGTGCTGGGTTACATGGAAGGTGGCTTCCGCCAGATGATTAACAACAAGAAACCCGTCAATGCACCTTCAGACGTATCGGGTGTCAAATATCGGGTCATGCAGAACCCAGTGTTTATTGATATGTTCACCTCACTTGGTGGTGCTGCGGTGCCGATGGCATGGGGCGAAACGTTTACTGCCGTGCAGCAAGGCACCATTGACGGTCTCGAGATTCCAATCGCTGTGATCGATAGCAGCAAAATGTACGAAGTGACAAAGTTCTTGTCGCTGACCAACCATACTTATTCTGCGATTGAGCTGATTATGTCCAAGCGGAGCCTGGATAAATTAAGTCCTGAACAGCGTGCAGCAGTGATGGAGGCGGGTAAGCAAGCCACGGCAGCTCAGCGTCTGGCCGCGGGTAAGAACGAAAAGGTTTTGCTCACTGGACTGCAAAAGAAAGGAATGACAGTGAATACCGTGGGTGATGTCAAGGCGTTCCGCGCCACTGTTCAGCCTATGTATGAAAAAGCCAAAAAGACTGTTGGTGAAGCAATGGTCAATCAAGCGCTTGAGTCTGTGAAGTAAGCAGGAATCACGCATGCGTCGCTTTTTTGATTATCTCGAGAAGGGCCTCAAGCTCACGGCAGTGACGCTTGTACTGCTCATGCTTCTGGCCCTAGCGGCGCAAGTGTTCTTACGTTATGTCTTTAGCAAGTCTCTAAGCTGGAGCGAGGAGCTTGCCTTGCTAGGTTTTGCTTGGGTCATTGTGATTTCGACGGCCATTGGCGTGCGACGCATGACGCATGCTCGGATGGATCTCGTCCTAAATATCCTACCCACTGCATTACATCGCTGGGTTGAACGATTGATTGCCGTTTTGTTACTTTCGTTGGGTTTATTCATTGCCTATTCAGGCTGGGGCTATTTACAGGAAACACGTGGATCGACCTCGGCTGCCGTGGGGTTTCCGATAGAATTTTTGTATGCAGCAGGACCGGTCTTCGGGATATTAGTTGCCTTGTTTTCATTTGAGAGGCTCATGCCTTGGGCGGAGTCTCTCGATGAGTAGTGTGGCGTGGCTGTTATCTGCAGGCTTTGGCGTGCTGATGCTGCTTGGCGTGCCCTTCGCGTTTGCGATCGGTATTGTGGTCGCGCTCTCGTTGCTGGTGGCGGGCATCGAACCGATGTTGATGCCACAATCGATTCTCGCGGGGACTCAATCTTTTTCTCTGCTCGCCATCCCGTTTTTTATGTTGGCGGGGGAGTTGATGACGGCTGGCGGCTTATCGGCCCGACTCATTAAAGTCGCTGATGTTTTTGTTCGTCACCTCACCGGTGGTTTGGGTCATGTGACCGTTTTAGCCGCAGCAATTTTTGCCGCGATTTCAGGCTCTGCGCCCGCCACCACCGCCGCGATTGGCGCCATCATGATTCCTGCCATGGCAGCGCGTGGCTACAGCAGAGGTTTTGCGACAGCCTTGGCGGTGAGTGCTGGGGTGCTTGCGCCATTGATTCCGCCCTCGATTGCCTTTGTGATTTGGGGTGTGATCGCCGAGCAGTCTATTTCCAGACTATTTAGCGCAGGCATATTGCCTGGAATGGTCATGGCGCTTGGTTTGATGCTTATTTGCTGGATGCATGCAAAACGACACAAAATTCCGACACAGAAGCGGGCAAGTTTGCAAGAAATCCGCCAAGCATTACGAGATGGTGTCTGGGCCTTACTTGCGCCCGTCATCGTGCTCGGTGGAATCTACGGAGGCGTCTTTACGCCCACAGAGGCGGCCGTCGTGAGTTGTGTGTATGCACTCTTCGTCGGCGTGGTGATCGAAAAGCGCCTCAAGTTTGCCGATCTCACACCGATTGTTTGGCGTTCGCTCAAAATTACAGCAATTGTCATGTCGATCGTCATTTTTTCTGCAGGCTTTGGCATTCTGATTGCTCAAGAGCAAATTGCGCCAAAACTGGCGGCATGGCTGACTCAGAACATTCATGAAAAATGGCTGATGCTCTTGATCCTGAATATCGCCTTCTTTTTGCTTGCAGCGGTGATGGATGAGATTGCGATCATGGTCGTGCTGGGGCCGTTATTGATCGCGATTGCAAATGGGTTTTCGATCGATCCGATTCACTTCGGTACGATTATTGTGACAAACGTCGCGATCGGAATGGCGGCGCCGCCGATCGGTTATTGCCTGTTTGTAGGGATGGCCATCAGCGGCCTCAAACTCAGCGAGGTCGCTTCGAAAATATGGCCATTTATTGTGATGATGTTTGGTGTGCTGATGCTCGTCACCTATGTACCCGAATTTTCACTCGCATTGCAGGCGCGTTAACCAATCTTGGCGCACCCATCTAGGCTCGTCAATTTAACGAGCCTAGATTCAAAGCCCAAATTTGAGGTACAGCGGATCCTGAATGCCGGCTTCTGCGAACCCTTTAGCGCGCAGTAGACATGAGTCGCACTGTTTGCAGGGCTTGCCATTTGGTTCAGGGTCGTAGCAGCTTGTCGTTTCGGCAAAGTCAACGCCTAGCGCCATCCCCCGTCGGACGATATCGGCTTTATTCATATTGACAAGCGGTGCGCGAATCTTGAGTCGCTGACGACCCTCGACACCGGCTTTTGTGGCGAGGTTACCCAAGTGTTCAAACGCTTCGATGTACTCGGGTCGGCAGTCGGGATAGCCGCTGTAATCCATCGCATTGACGCCCACAAAGATATCCTGCGAACCGAGCACTTCGGCCCAACCCAGTGCGAGACTTAAAAAAATCGTGTTGCGGGCAGGAACGTAGGTGATGGGGATGCCCGTGCTGATGTCCTCAACCGAGTGTCCTTTGGGAACAGGGATGTCGGCTGTCAGCGCTGAGCCACCAAAGCTACGCAAATCAAGATCGAGCACGATGTGACGGGAAACACCTCTTTCTCGAGCGAACTCTTGTGCCTTTTCAAGCTCAACAGCATGGCGCTGCCCATAGCGAAAACTTAAGGCATACACCTCGAAGCCTTCGCTCTGGGCGATTGCCAAAACAGTGGTGGAATCCAGACCACCACTCAACAAACAAACGGCTTTTTTTGTCATACCTGATCCACTGATTACTTGGCCGTTGGCATGACGAATTCAGCACCTTTGCCGATGGTTTCAGGCCAGCGCTGCATAATGGATTTTTGTTTGGTGTAGAAACGAACACCTTCTTCGCCGTAGGCGTGCATATCGCCAAACAGACTCTTTTTCCAGCCGCCAAAGCCATGCCAAGCCATTGGCACCGGGATCGGCACATTGATACCGACCATACCGACTTGAATACGACGACCAAACTCACGTGCAACGTTACCGTCGCGCGTGTAGCAAGACACACCGTTGCCGAACTCATGGGCATTGATGAGCTCGACGGCTTGAGCAAAGTCTTTGACGCGGACGCAAGACAAGACAGGACCAAAAATTTCTTCTTTGTAAATGCGCATTTCAGGCGTGACGTGATCAAACAGTGAGCCACCTGTAAAGAAGCCTTGCTCGTGTCCGGGCACTTTCAAGCCGCGACCATCCACCACAAGCTTTGCGCCTTCTTTGATACCGATGTCGATGTAGCCCTCAATGCGCTCAAGCGCCTGACGGGTCACGATTGGACCCATTTCCGCATCCAGCTCGAGGCCGTTTTTGATTTTGAGTGTTTGAGCACGCTCGGCCAGCAGAGGGACAATTTTGTCAGCAACATCACCCACCAGTACAGCCACCGAGATTGCCATGCAGCGCTCACCGGCTGAGCCATAGGCCGCACCGATCAAACCGTCCACGGCTTGGTCGATATCGGCATCGGGCATCACCACCATGTGGTTTTTTGCACCACCGAGTGCTTGCACGCGCTTGCCAAGATCTGCGCCTCGCTGATAAATATATTGGGCGATAGGCGTTGAGCCCACAAAACTGATTGCCTTGACATCGGGGTGTTCAAGCAGGCCATCGACCGCGACTTTGTCCCCTTGGACCACGTTAAATACGCCATCGGGCAAACCGGCTTCTTTGAAAAGTTGCGCCATAAAAATCGAAGCGGACGGGTCGCGCTCGCTTGGCTTAAGTACAAAGCAGTTGCCCGCCGCAATGGCAACGGGGAACATCCAGCAAGGCACCATGCAAGGGAAATTAAAGGGGGTGATACCAGCGACCACGCCAAGCGGTTGGCGCAGCGTCCAGTTATCGATACCGGTTGACACTTGATCCGTAAAATCGCCCTTTAGCAGTTGCGGCATGCCGCAGGCGAATTCGACAATGTCAATGCCGCGCATGACTTCACCCTGTGCATCGGTAAAGACTTTGCCATGCTCCTGCGTAATGATGGATGCCAGCTCGTCCTTACGGCTATTCATCAGGGCGAGAAAATTGTTCATGATGCGTGCGCGACGAATCGGCGGTGTGTCTGACCAAGCTGGGAAGGCTGCTTGCGCACTGGCCACGGCTTCGTTGACGGTCTCAAGACTCGCGAGTTCGACTTTGCGGGTGGCCTGGCCGGTGGCAGGATTAAAGACATCCTGGCTGCGTGCATTCGCATGACTAACGGGTTGACCGTGAATCCATTGCGTGACCACAGCTGGGATATTGGGCATTGGAGGCTGCTTGGACATGCGTTTTCCTTAAAGTCGATCGATCAAGCCTCTATTGTAAGGGGGCTCAGCAGGGCACGAAGAGATGATTGGTCGCTTTTCTTGATCTTGGTTAAAATTTCACTTTCCTTTGGAGTCATCCCCCCATTATGAGTCAACCCCTGTCCGGTAAAGTCGCCCTCGTCACTGGAGCCGCTCGCGGCATTGGACGAGCGTGTGCCCTGAAGTTGGCCTCTGCGGGATGTGACATCGTCGCAAACTACTACAACAGTTCTGATGAAGCAGAGGCCGTTTGTGCCGAAGTGCGTGCCATGGGTCGCCGGGCAATCGCTATTCAGGCGAGTGTGGGCGTACCTGATAGCGTGACTGAAATGTTCGAGATCATCACCAAAGAGTTCGGGCATTTGGATATCGTCATCAGTAATGCCGCTTCAGGCGTGCTCAAACCCGCGATGGATATGACGCTTAAGCATTTTCGGTGGTGTCTTGAAACAAACGCATTCGCCGTGAATCTGCTGGCACAACATGCGGCTCCCCTGATGAAAAATGGTGGTCGGATCATCGCGATGTCCAGCCTCGGTGCTCAGCGCGCCATGCCCCATTATGGCTTTATTGGTGCCTCCAAGGCTGCGCTTGAGTCCCTGGTCCGTACGCTGGCTCAAGAGCTTGGCCCCCGTGGCATTCGTGTGAACACGGTCTCCGCCGGCGTCGTGGATACTGATGCACTGAGTCATTTTCCAAATCGCGAGCAGGTTCTGTCAGAGTTTGCCGCCCGCACGCCAGTCGGTCCGAGCTTATTGCCCGCGAACGTCGCAGATGCGGTATACCTCTTGTGTCTGCCGGAAGCTGCATGGATCAATGGCCACACCTTGGTCGTCGACGGTGGTTTTGCTATTTCAGGTTGAGGATCATGACGTTTAAATCAGGTTTGTCTGGAAAAGTCGCCATTGTCACGGGTGGCTCACGCGGCATCGGTCGTGCGATTGTCGAGACCCTCGCCCGTGAGGGCGTGGTCGTGAATTTCTTTTACAAAGGGAATCAGGCCGCTGCAGCGGAGGTGGTTGCCTCTGTGCTGGCTGCAGGGGGTCAGGCCACAGCCTTGCAAGTTGATGTCAGTGACTCAGCGGCTTGCGCAGCTGCAGTCGAGGCCATTGGTGAGCGCTGCGAGCGCATCGATATCCTTGTTAATAACGCGGGTATTGTGCGCGATAACTTGATGGCGGCGATGGAGGACGAGGAAATTTCCTCTGTTCTTAATACCAATGTGGGCGGTATCTTCAATGTGGCGCGCCCCGTCATTCCCTACATGATGTCGCAGCGCGCCGGTCGCATTGTCAATTTATCCTCCGTCGCGGGGGCCAAGGCCGGTCGCGGACAAGCCAACTATGCCGCCAGTAAAGGTGCCGTCGATGCATTGACGCGTGCGATGGCCGTTGAGCTGGCGCCGCGCAAAATACTGGTGAACGCCGTGGCGCCAGGTGTGATCGAGACTGAGATGTCCCAGCAGGTACGTGATCTCGCCGAGGATGAGGTCAAACGCAACATTTTGTTAAAACGATACGGCGCGGCTCAAGATGTCGCGAATGCTGTCGCATTTTTAGTCTCAGACATGGCCGCTTACGTGACCGGACAAGTCCTCTACGTCGATGGTGGTTTCAAAATGGGCTAGGGTCGCCCCTGTTGCCCCCCTACAAGTACAGCTGTGGGGCGGGGTTTCCCTGACAGTTGGGTTAAACTTGTGTGCGCTGACATACATACGGAGTAATTCATGGCTGAACCAGTCATCTCGAAAGAAGAAATCATGGCGGTCTTTCCGACCGTTCAAAAAACGATGGCCGATGCATTGGGCTGCGATGTTGAGGATATTAAGCTTGATGTTTCCCTGATCGAAGGCCTCGATGCAGAGTCGATTGATTTTCTCGATATGGTTTTCCGTCTTGAGCGTGCCTTCAAAATCAAGGTGCCTCGCGGCAAGATCATTGAGGATGTGCGCGGCGATATGCCCGTTTCCGAGTTCGAGGAAAACGGTATCCTGACCGAAAAGGGCTTGGCGCGTTTGCGTGAGTACTTGTCAGAGATCGATGCTTCGCGCTTCAAAACTCCGATGCGTGTTGACCATATTGCACGTCTGTACACACCTGAAACGTTTTGCAAGCTCGTGGTTCGCGCTAAGCGTGAGTCACAAGCCGCTGGCTGATATGGTCGTGCAAACGGCGACGGCCAATCAGGCCTCGCCAACCGGTCGATTTGCTGCTTTTTCATTTGTCGATCGTATTACTCGAATAGAAGGGACGACACGTGTGTGTGGTCTCTATACGATACCGCCCACAGTCTCTCATTTTCCTGTGAGTTTGGTCGCTGAGGCGATCGGGCAGCTAGCTGCTTGGGTGGCGATGTCGGTGGTCAACTTCTCGCACCGCCCTGTCGCGGCCCTGGCGGGTGATACGCGGATGCATCGCCTGCCGCGTGCCGGAGATACGCTAGAGCTCATCGTCGACATAGAATCCTGTGACGCTGAGTCGATTCAGTATCGGGGACGCGCGCTGGTGGACGGTCAGCTCATCCTGGAGTTGAGCGATACGCTCGGCTCGATGCTTGACATCCACGAGTTTGATGCGCCTGAGGCGCTGCGCGCTGACTTTGAGCAACTTATCTCTGTCGGGCGTGCGCCAGGTGCATTCAAGGGTGTGCCCAAGCCTGTCCTAAAAGATATAACGGGTCCGGACGAACAGCAGCGGCTTGAAGCCCATCTTTTCGTTCCTGAACAGGCGGATTTTTTTCTGGATCACTTTCCCCAGCGCCCAGTCTTTCCCGCAACACTGATGCTCGATGCGCAGTTGCAGCTCGCCCAACGTCTGGCTCACATCGCTGCGGGCGGACCTGTGAGCGTGCGCAGCATCACCAACGTTAAAGTGCGCGCCTTCACGGCGCCCGGTGCGACACTCGTGCTGTTTGCTGAGCGTGCCGATTCGGGTCGTGACGATGCACCTATTTTGATTAAAGTTGGTGCTCAGGCTGAAGGTCGCACCATTGCAGGCGCCAAGATGTTTTTTGTGCCTGAGACCGGAGATACCGTATGACCGCAAAACGTCGCGTAGCGATTACTGGGATTGGACTTGTCACCCCGGCGGGTTTGGATGTTGCGTCGACGTGGGCGCGTATCAAAGCCGCTAAGGGTTGTGCAGGTCCGATCACAATTTTCGATGCATCTGGTTTTTCCACACGTATCGCGGCTGAGGTCAAAGGTTTCGATGATTTACCTCCGATCGATGATCGTAAGCTTCTAAAGTATGCGAGTCGTGCACATCGTTTCGCCATCGCGGCAGCCGATCAGGCGATTGCAGATGCTGGTGTGCGTCCGACCCAACAGGACGCCTCTCGCTGGGGGTGTGTGGTGGGTGCGGGCATGATGACGGTTGCCCATGAGGAAATTGCAGCGATTCAAAAAGCGGCCGCTCCGCAGGGTGAGCTGGAGCCTTCGGCGATATTGACCGAGCCGGTTGCCAATGATGTGATGGCGTTCAGTCGTAGCTTGTCGACGGCAGGGGTCTCCTTGTTGCTGCGTCGGTTTGGTATTAGAGGCTATGCCTCAACAGTTCACACAGCATGTGCGTCGGGTGGTCAAGCGATTGGGACTGCTTTGCGCCTGATTCGCCGGGGTGTCGCCGATCGCGTGTTGACAGGTGGTTTTGATTCAATGATTTCACCAGTGGGCTTGGCAGGCTTTTGTCTGTTGTCAGCCGTGTCGCCGGATAACGATTCGCCAGAGCGTGCGAGCCGTCCCTTTGATCTGACACGTAATGGTTTCGTGCTGGGCGAGGGTGCAGGATTTCTCGTACTCGAAGAGTGGAATAGTGCGGTTCAACGTGGCGCAACAATCTACGCTGAGTTGGCTGGAGATGGTAATTCATTGTCTTCATATCGGATCACGGATTCACACCCATCAGGTGATGGTCCGATTCAGGCGATGCGCCGTGCGATCGTGGACGCGGGTGCTACTGAGGCCGATATTGCTTATCTCAACGCGCACGGCACTTCGACGCCGATGAATGATCGAAGCGAATGCGCAGCGGTTCATGCGGTGTTCGGCGCGCGCGCGATGGAGGTCGGCGTGAGCTCAACCAAGAGCGTTACGGGACATCTGATCGCTGCGGCGGGCGCTGTCGAGGCAGGTCTTTGTGCGTTGGCCATTCGCGATGGTTTGATGCCGCCGAGCGCAAACCTGCGGGAGCTTGATCCCGATTGTGACGTCAATATTGTGCGTGACGTCCCCAGACCCGCTCATATCGGGATGGCACTTTCTAATTCACTCGGTTTTGGCGGCAGTAATAGCTGTTTGGCCTTCCGGCATCCTGAAGAAACCGCAGCGTTGATCGCTGCAGGACGGTAATTCTCATGACCCGAATCGTTATTACCGGTAATAGCGCCATTTGTGGTGCGGGCCAAGATCCTGCCAGTATTGTCGACGTACTGCTCGAGGGGCGGGCGATGTTTACGCCAATTGCCGCTTGGGATGCAGACACTTGGAGGGGCAAACTTGCCGCTCAGGTTCAGGATTACAACGGTGGTAAGTTGTTGGGTGACCGTAAACTACTCAAGCTTGTGCGACGTTCAGATGTGTTTGGTATCTATGCGGGTACGCAGGCGATCGAACAGGCAGGTTTATCAGCTTGGCGTGAAGCCTTAGACGAAAAGGCACAAGCGGACTATGCAGATCAGACTGGGTGCTATGTAGGCTCCGGCGGAGGGGCTTTTGAGGTCAATTACGATTTTTTTCCGTTGATGGCAGAGACCGACGGGAGTTTGCCCAAGTTTGGACAAGAATTGTCCAGCATGGTGAACCCAATGTGGTTGTTGCGGTCATTGCCTAACAATGTGCTTTGTCATGTCAGTATCCGAAATCAGCTCAAAGGTCCGAACGGCTGCATTACAAATCACACGACGAGCGGTCTACTTTCAATTATTGAGAGTGCGTGGGCCTTGCGTGAAGGCGATGCCGATCGCTCTGTCGCCATTGGTCACGACGCGCCGATCGAACCGCAAACTTTAAATTATCTGGATTGTGTCGGTCTTGTCTCCAATGATCTGCTGCGTCCTTACGACAAAAGACATGATGGATGCTTGCTAGGCGAAGGCGCGGCATCGCTGGTGCTGGAAACAGAAGCCTCGGCGCTCGAGCGTGGTGCGACCATTTTAGGTGAGTACCTCGGTGGCGGTGATGCCTCTGAGGGAGAGGGTATTTTTGATGTGCGCGAAGATGGCGACGGTTTGAGCCGGGCGATTGAATATGCACTCTCTGATGCCGGCCTCAAGCCGGCTGATGTTGGCATGATCGTCGCGCATGCGAATGGCACACAGGGATCAGACAACTCCGAAGCAGCAGCACTCTTGCGGGTTTTTGGTGACGATATGCCGCCCGTGACAGGTTTTAAATGGTCGATTGGACATCTCTTTGCAGCCTCTGGTGCTATTGATGTTTCGATTGGACTCGAGGCATGCCGGCGCAATGTGGTGCCGGGTATAGCAACACTGGGTGAGTTGGCACCAGCATGTGCCGGATTGAATGTCAGTCAGCAAAACCGTCCCGCGCGCAGTGATGTTCTCTTAGTGTTGTGCCGCGGATTCGCTGGAACAAATGCGGCGGTATTGTTACGCGCTGCCCGACCCAATTAAGCGACGTGACGCAGCCATCATCTTTCTCTGAAAGCGCTTCTTTGCCAGATGGTTGCGCGGTCGATACCGTAGAGATCGAACGCATTGCACGTTTGATCGAGGCGATGCCTGGCGAGCTCGATAAGCTTTTTTCAAAACGTGAGATCGAGGATGCGGGTGAGGGGCCGGGACGTGTTGCCAGCCTCGCGGCAAGATTTGCCGCTAAAGAAGCCTGCCTCAAGCTGTTTCCAAGTGAGACGGCCTTAAACACAATTACTGCGATGGATTTTTCAGTGGTACGCGATGCTTATGGTGCTCCCCATATTGCCGTCACCCCTGCCGCTGAGATTGTGTTGGGACGACACCTTGTCCAAGAAATCAAAATTTCTCTGACGCATAGTGAAACCACTGCAACGGCTGTCGCCTTGCGTCAGCCCAAGGTCATTCAGCCCTCATGGGGTGGTCGGTTTATTTTTCGGTGGTTACCTTATCGCCGCAAAGTCATTTTAGAAAACCTCAATCGCGTGTACGGTGCGCACGTCGATGCTGCACAAATCAATTTGCTCGCCCAAGCACATTACGGCCATTTATTGTCATTATTAAAAGAGCTGTTCCAGTTCCGCTTTTTATCCGAAGCCCGCAAAAAATCGATCGTACGTGTCGAAGGCGTTGCCGGCATGATCGAGGCTTTCGAAGCGGGCAAAGGGATTTTGATTTTGACAGGACATTTTGGTAATTTTGAAGTGTCTACTGTGGCAGGGATCGAGCATTTCCCTCAAGTCAAAGGCCGGATTCACTTTTTACGACGTCCCATCAAACCCAAGTGGCTCAGTGATCTTTTGACGCGTCGCTTTAATCAAGCGGGTTTTGGGGTCGTAGGTCGGCGAGGTTCCCTAGAGGAAATCGTCTCCACCCTAGAGGCCGGTGATGCGATTGTTTTTCCTTTTGATCAGTACGCTCGTCGTCCTGAGGGGATAGAAGTTGAGTTTTTTGGGCAGGCGGCAGGTACTTATAAAAGCATGGCCGTGATTGCAATGGCGACAGGGGCGCCTGTGATTCCGGCGGCCTCGTGGCGGGAGCCAGACGGCACGCACGTTCTCAAGTTTTTCCCAGCGCTTGAGCCTATCCTCGATGAGGATGTCGGCCAGGAAATCAGCAAGAACACGCGTGCCTATAACCGCGCGCTAGAGCTTTCGATCATCCAGCATCCAGAGCAGTGGTGGTGGGTCCATCGCCGCTGGAAAAATCAAAAGCCACGGACTTAATACATTTTCCCTCAGCAGTAAGACTGAATGTCAGTTTGACCTGAATGTTAGGTTACTGGCCCTGCTCATGCTTGTCGTAGATAAAACCACCGAGTGCACCGACAGCAGCACCACCAATAGCGCCCCAGATAGGATTACCACCAGCAATTGCTGTAATGCCTGCGCCAGCCGCCGCACCGATGGCGCTGCCAGACAGGGTCCGCTGCTGGGTTGTATCCATGCCTGAACAGCCAGTTAATGTGATCGCTGCGACGAGAGGGAGGATAAATAGCGTTTTTTTCATGATTACACTCCTGAGATGCTTAAGCCTAACTATGTACGACTAGGTCTTGATTGAGGCGCAGAATATGCGCCAGGTGGGGTTTAGCTTTTCTTGCAGGGCAAGGTTTCAGCCAAATACCGTAGGATCGTATCGGCAGCTGACAGCTGATTAAACTTAGGATTTGAGGCAGACCATTTTACAAAACCGTTAATGTAGTCTTGACGTGTTCCTTTCGAGTTTTCCGCACAAATAAAGTTCGGTGCTCTTTTAGGATGACGTGTGATCAGATACGTTTCATAGACACCTTGACCAAAACCATTACAAAAATTTTGCGAAGCAGTGTCAGTCGTTTTGCTGCACATCGACACGAACTCTTGGGTCGTGGTCGAAGCCCTGGGTACTTGAGCCAATGCTGAGGTGGCACCAAAGAGGAGCGCGCAGGCGCCTAGGGATAAAAGTTTACGGTTCATGTCATTCTCCAGTTATCGTCTTAGCGTTACACTTCTATTGCAGCTTTTAACAAAGCTTAACAAACTTACTGAGAATAATCATGTTAAGACAAATTTCAAAAATTGCCCTAACCCTTTTAGCTACATTCGCGCTCGTTGCATGTGCGCCCACTGGGCCAAGTGCGCCGATGGAAGTTCGTGCTGGCGTGATTGAACAAATCAATTCTGCACAAATTAAGAGTAGCCATGAAACAGGCGTTGGCGCTGTCGTGGGTGGTTTGGGTGGCTTGGGTATTGGCGCACTGATTGGTGCGGGTACGGGTAAGACTGTTGCGATGGTGTTGGGCGCGATTGGTGGTGCTGTGGCCGGCAATGAGATCCAAAAGCACTATGACAAACCCATAAAAGGACAGCAAATCTTCGTGCGCACAAGTGGTGGCGTGTTGGTCTCTGTCACGCAGCCAACAAGCAATCTGCGTGTCGGTCAAAAAGTCTATATCGAAGGTTCCGGTACGGAAGCCCGTGTCATTTCTCAGTAATTTATTCAGTTTTTGATCTGGATAAACTGTAAAAAAATCGCTGCAACAATTAATGTTGCAGCGATTTTGCTATCAAGATGACGTTAAAAGCCTAAATTAGGCCTTTTTAATCCAAGCATTAC